>Ga0209725_1000510_pt1 | contig 23969 bp, 25 predicted proteins | sample I18A1metaG_FD_184145 | JGI IMG/M metagenome (GOLD analysis project Ga0209725, IMG submission 184145) | Lake sediment bacterial and archeal communities from Gulf of Boni, Indonesia to study Microbial Dark Matter (Phase II) - ​I18A1 metaG... | ecosystem: Environmental > Aquatic > Freshwater > Lake...
CTTCCTTGCCGTAGGCATCTTTGTAGCCGAGGGGAACCGCAGTTTTATAGATGGCCTCCCAGATCTGGTCGTTACTCCACTCTGAATGCATGAGTCTCAGAATCCATGCGAGGGCGGCTACCCAAGGCGCTGCAAATGAGCTTCCGCTCTTCTCATTCATTCGACTGTCATAGCCTGCGATCTTCAAGCCGGGGGCGACGACGTACTTCAACTCAAACTTGCGGCCGTCTTTCGTGGGTGGTCTCGAGGACCAGTATTGAGTTTGCTCAGGTTGACTTTTAACGCCGGATGTGGCGCCGACAACCACACATTTCTTACAGCATGCCGGGGTCCCGATCGTAGCGTCGCAGTAGGGCCTAGTTTTGCCTCCGTTGTTCCCGATCGCGATAACCATGAAGACGCCTAGATCCCAAGCCTTATCGCATGCGACTGAGAGTTCATCTGTGCCGTCTGTGTTCTGGTCGCTGCCGAGACTCAGGTTGATGACTTTGCAGCCTTTACCTACGAGCCAGTCGATTCCTTTGATGATCCAAGTTGTTAATCCTGCTCCTTGATCGTTAAGGACCTTAGCGACGTATCTTCCTTGAGGAACTGCTCCATAGTACTTCTTTCCTGCCGATGCGACTTGATTCGCTATGTGTGATCCATGTCCCACATCATCAGTTGGACCTAAAGGAGGATAGGTGAAGTCTTTGGCTTCCAGAACTCGGTACTTTCCCTGTTTACCGGATAAAAGGCCTTCTGGATTCTCGTAGAGCCATGTCCATCTCTCCCCGGTTCCTGTTGAGACGCCTGTGTCCGCTATTCCAAGAGGAGGGCCATCACGGCCTAAACCTTTCTCGATGAACTTCGGGTCTTGATGGATCTTATCGAATCCCAGGTAGGGAACTGTCTCATGAATCAGAGGGAAGACGGCTGCTTGAGATCCTGGAACCCCTTCTTCTTCGAGACTGACGGCGTGATATTCGATCTGCTCTGAGATCCATTCGACATCCGGAAACTTTTCTAGAGTAGGAATCAGCCTTCCCTTGATCTCGAGGACCACATAGTATAGGTCGAGGTTCTCAGCTCTCACAAAGTCGAGGAAGACGATGTTGCCGAAGCGCCGGTCCCAGAATCCGAAGATCGCCTTGATCGATTCGAATAGAAATTCCTTTGAAGTGTACTGCCCGACCTTCTCATACCATTCCTTCGGGAATCGGACTAGAATCTGATATTTCTTCTCAGGCTCAGCCTGAATCTTCGCCAATAGATCTGCATGGATCTTTCTCACTATTTCACTCAACTAAGAAAACCTCTGAGAGCGCTGAAGACGCTGTGAGATGCTGCGACTACAAGTTGAATGCTCGGATGTACCGGCTGTTTCGGAGGACTTCTCCGCGGTCGACATCGAGAAGACGCGATTCAGTCAAGCTTACGACTTCAGCTTGCTCGCGATCGAGAAAAGCCTCGTTGAAGACATGTTCCAGCTCTTCTTGTTTGAGCTGTTGGAGTTTGCTTCTTCCTCTTCTTCCGTGGCTTCTTCTGCCGGAGCGATTCTTAGCCGTCGCAGGGATCCTCCCATTACCATGGGCTAGGACGAGGTCGCTGGCATTACGCAATACGCGTCTACAGCGTTTAATTCAAAAGCGAGTTGAGATGAGTATTAAGTGTATGTGAAACCTTGCGTGACTTTGGATGACTGCGTCTAACAATCATGAGTTTTCAGAGACTCTTTCGATCAGGATGACGAAGCGAGACAAAGAGCTGCTTGAGAAGATTTGCAGGGCTAGAGGAGAAGATCCAAGCGGATTCGTCAGAAGAGCTGTCAGAAAGGAATTCGCAGTTCTAAGCTATCTACCAGAGGAAGAGAAGAAAGCTCTGGGCGTCTTAACGTAGAGAAGAGATTTTTTCACATCAATTTCATATTGCTCCATGCTTGCGCATAAACTCTTGAAGAGGTGCATATGGGATTCTCTTGAGCTTTCCAAAGTTTGTATCCTTTTCATAGTCTTCATCCGTTAGAGGCTCACCTCTCTTAAGCTTCTTTCGACCCCTTTTGCTGACTACGCATGGTATTCCCTTGATCCATTTGCCACCTGATTCGGTGAGCCGACTATCTCGGGCTCTAATACTCTGTGCCATCGGAAATAACCCTACGTCTATGATGACTGGGTAGCAACGTCCATCGATTTCTTTAAGCTGAACTGCTGCAACCAAGAGTACGTCATTAGACGGGTCAACATCTTCGACAGTTATGTTCTCCTTCAAACGTGAGGAGGGCTCCCGCTTTGTTGGCGGGCGTTTGAGGGTCAAGTCGGGGTTATCTACGAACAATCCTTTTAACTCAAAACGTTTTCCAGACCTGTGAATGTAATCCGGATAGGACTCTCTCTCGCCAAATCTGCTAGGTGACTTTGATAATCCAATATGATGGAGTTTTTCTGCGTTCTCTGGGTCAGAAGCCAAAAACTCAACCTGTGGCATAATTGCGTCAAGGAGAGTATTAATTATTACAGCAATTTGGCTGGGTTCGAAGCCCTTTAATGCCTGTCCGGGCACTGAAAGCCAGTCTATCCTTAAGCCAATTAAAGGTTCGAACTCGTGTCTAAGCGCTTCAAGCTCTCTTTGGCTTATCTCGGACATTGGTATCCTCTACAAACTTATAGAATTGAGAATCTCCAGTTTCTCCGCGTATTGCTTCCACTCACGCATGGCGCAATTCTTTAACCTTTCATGAATGCTCCTCCGAGTGTCGATGTCAGGCACCTTCACGGGTGTTTGCATCAGAGCTTTCTTATCCAAACGAGGTCGAGTGCCACCGCCTCCTAAGGGAAGATGTCTACGGAAGGAATCTGATCGAAGATACGCCCACCAGAAGTAATGGAGGTCGTCTCGCGGTATTAAACAGACAAACTCGGATTTGACAGGGAAAAACAAGGGACTTGCGAGATTAAGCCACTCCGCCCTAGGAGTAACTAGGACATTCCCTATGTAAGCTCTCAACGTTCCAAATAACAACTGTTCCTCACCTACGACGGGCCATGTTGACTTGGCGTTATCTTGAGAGAATTCCAGCATGAAACTCAGATATTTGCCTTTGGGAATGTGGCGATATTCTATCGGACAAAAAGGCGAGATGTGGGCAGTATCTTGGGGCTTCGTGGGTTCACTTGTTGTTACGTAGTCGCCTAGGCACTCACCAAGGCCATTCTTGCGGTAAGAATAAGGGTCCCAGATGGATGGTACAAGTTGCTTATGTGCAACGATTGAAATAAAGAAGGTGCCGTTCCTTCTCATGGTCCTCTCCTCTGTTTTATCCCCAACGCATCTAACACTTCCGGATCGTTCGTGATCTCATCTAGGTAGTTTATCTGCGTGTCATTCGCTCTGCTGTTGAGTGGGATCCCGACCGACGGCGCGAAAGCGAACACCGCCTCCAGCGTGTGCCTGGCTCCTTCCCTTTTCTTCTCGAGTATGACAATGTCTGCACGAGTAGTTGTGTTTGCCGTAAGATGAAAAATTCCTTCTGGCATACCTATTACTCCTAACAAGTTCCACGATTCTTCGACCAGCAGTCTTAGTTTTTGAAATTCGGTGTTAGCAATAATCGAGTGAGGCAACAAGCAGATTAGTCGGCCTTGGGATCGCAGGAGATTGAAACACACATCGAGGAATAGAGCGTCACTGTTCTTGTAGCCCGCAGCGAAGAGTTTGCTGTCTGTGTCTATAGTATCGATTTCAAGTGAAAACGGCGGATTCGCAAGAATATAATCCACCTTAGCATACCATTCCCTGAAGTGTAGGGTTGGTTCGTAGATATTCGAGACAAGAAAATGTTTTCTATGATGCTTAGGGGTTGCCAATCCCAAGACAATTTGTGCCAAATCAACCAATGAAGGTTCAATATCATTTCCCACAAGCTCGGAGGGGAGACTGCCCCACACTTTCGAAGCTTCAATCAAGAACGTCCCCCCTCCACAGGTTGGGTCCATAATCACAGCGCGTTCCCTGCGGGGGAGCAATCTAGCCATGGCTGATGCAATAGGCTTGGGAGTAAAGAACTTGCCAGAACCCTCCCTAAACCTCCTACCAAGGAAGTATTGATACCACGCCGGCAGGTTTTCTCCCCTAGGGTCGGAGGCAACTATTGAATCAAGAAGGGTGGTCAAATGCATGTCAATCTTTATCTTATCAAACAGACTCCTTCCTCTCTGCATGATGCGCTCGGGAGGTTCCATTAGAACATCACGGAAACGCTCAGCGTAACAGAAAGCTAGGGTGTAGAAGGCAAGTTCTCCCTCGATGCCGTGTCGCCTAAACGCGTCTTCCAATCGCTTTTCCTGACGGGATAAATAGTCCAACACCTAACACCTAGGTGCAGTCACCTTTCCGCCTACTCGCGTGGAACGTCTCCATGCATTTTATGAAACGGGTTAGATCATGCGAGGTCAAAGACATCACTCAAGACTTCTTTGACTTGATCCACAGTTCGATTGCCTCTTCAATCGCCACTTGGATATTGCCTTTCTTCATGCCTAAGCGTTTGAATATCTCTTCTCTGAAGCGCTTCTCAATGTCGTCGCGGAGCGTCAGCGTGATCTTGCCCATGACATGATGTAGAGCATGCTAGAGGTTTATATGGTTTTCCATCTAGCCGTAAGCATTAAAGGAAGCCAGATCATGAACTCAAAAGTTTCAAATTCACGCAGCGCATAGCTAATTCTTGCGAACTTGTCTCTAAGATAGAATGTAGATGTGGCCTCTATGCACATCTTGTTAGTCGAGCCGGACTACTATACGAAGTACCCCTCCCTAGGTTTGCTCAAGTTGGCAAGCTACCACAAGCTAACTGGAGACACTGTAGAGCTAGTCAGAGGAAGAGCTTCTCCTGCGCATCGGCCAGACCGAATCTATGTTACTAGCCTTTTTACCTATGCATGGAAGCCGGTCCATGAGACTGTAAAACACTTTAAGAACCTATATCCTGAAGTCGAGTTGGTTCTTGGAGGAATCTACGCATCACTTATGCCTGACCACGCTTCAACTTCAGGTGCAGATCATGTACATATAGGTCTATTTCCCGAGGCTGAGGAACTGCTTCCTGACTATTCCTTGGTCCCAAACTGGGGCGGCAGCATCATCTTCGCATCTCGAGGTTGCGTTAATGAATGTGGTTTCTGCGCTGTCCCTCGACTTGAGGGAAAGTTAAATGCGGTAAAGTACAGCATAAAACCCTTGATCTATCCCGGTCACACAAAGGTCATACTCTGGGACAACAATATCTTAGGAGCGCCCAATTGGAGACATATTCTTGACGAACTACGTGAGCTGGGCCTTAAGGTTGACTTCAATCATGGCCTTGATGCGAGGCTAGTGACCTTTGAGGTCGCTGAGAAGCTTTCAGCGCTAAAGATGAATGTTATCCGACTCGCCTACGATTACTATGGAATTGGTCCTAGCGTTAAAAGAGCCATTCAACACCTGGCTGACGCTGGAGTGCGGAGACGCAAAATCATAGTATACACACTTTTCAATTATACAGACTCTCCAGACGATTTCTTCTATAGAGTTCGCGACCTATTAGACTGGGCGGTTGTTTCCTACCCTATGCGCTTTGAGCCCCTAGACTCACTTGAGAAGAACAAATACGTAGCACCCAAGTGGACTAAGGAACTTTTGGAAATGGTTGCTGATGCAAGACGTGTCCTAGGTTTCTCAGGAGCGTTCCCTCCGTACGAGGGGCTTAGACAGAAATTTCTAAAGGCCTCAAATTTCGAGGATGCCTTTCAATTAAGACCAAAGCAAAGTGCCAAGCGGCTGGTGGCCGGACAAACAGAAATCGAACAAACTAGCGATCAAATGCCTATGATGGTTCCTGCGATCTAGGAATGTGACAGGATAGCGCGAGAAACGTTAAGAGACTGTTCCGTGAAATCAGTTAGTTGGAAAGAAGTTGTCAATAGATCTACGGGGTTTGAAGGATCAGTTTCGGCAAGTCAGAAAAGCTTTGCAGGATCATGGAAACTTCTTGCCTGCTACGATGGATGAGCCGCCTGAGGAACCTCAGCCTCATGACGCTGACAAGATAGAAGACGATACGAACTTTGACATGAGCAACCTCTGCGTGAACGTTGAACCAGTTTCAGAAAATGGATCACCATTTATAGATCCAGGTCCTATGTTGCCCAGAGTAGAACGTAGTGTCTTCACGTATTTTCTGGATGGCTCTATTCGGACCTACTATCTGGGGGAGCAGATAGAAGGCAGTCGAGCCTATCCAGTCATGGCGACTGAGGTTGCGTCAGCAATCGTTAAGAGGAAAGCTGACGGTCGAACTGACATTGCCAGTTTCAAACGCCGAATTTGCCTGCTAGTTCCCCCTAGACCACCGATGTCAGACGATACTTGGAATGAGCTGGTCATATCGAAACAATCATTTGACCAGTCTAGCCTGAAGCTGAAGCTGGAGCTTGTCCCACTTGAGCGAGAAGAACATCGTGAGGGTGTAGATCTCAGGACCTCTTTGGCAGGGAAGGCAAGAGCGGTTATGCATGACCTTGAACACGAATCAGCGATTAACCTACAGAGGACTGAAGGTCACTGGCTAATCATAGACGGAGCTATTCGGAAGGCAAAGTTTCTAGGGCTGAAAGAGACTATAGGTCTAGCAAAGTCCTTCAGTAGGAAACCTGTTTTCTCGATTCATGGGAGAAAACCGCGTGACGTAGTCTCTCTACTGGCTGGTCTCAAAGAGGGCCATAGGACAATCGGGTTCAAGCAGAGTGTTCAGCGGGAAGAAGCAGAAGACCCCGTAAAGCGCGCACTGGCGTTTTGGTATCTTCGATTGAGGTCTGGAAGAGGGCTCCAAGGCCCATTGCAGGGGATCGTCAAGATAGACTTGCATCTTCCAGAGAACCTTCTGCAAAAGGAACACGTCGACACTGTCAATTTGATCTCAAGGGCTTTAATGGCCGAAAAGTACGTATCTCCCTATCCCACTCCGAGATGGCACGCGCATATCTATCCGATATTTGTTGCCGAAAACTACATCAAATCTAGTTTGTATTCTCCTGTCGTTTTCAGAGGATATTTTAGGTGAAGAAAATTGACTACAGAAAATGTATCCAATGAAAAGAAAGAGACTCGCGAGACTGAGAGTCCGGGGGCTATCACGATAGGAAAGACATCCGCCCCGGAAATTGCGCCAAATACTGTAGATGAGTTCTCATTCTGGATATCCCCCGGACAGATCGTTAATCCATTTGACTTTGTTAGCGTGGATCACGTTTTCGGTACTAGAACGGTCGGTATAGTGAAGGAAATGCTGGCGATGACTGATGCGGAATCACACTTGTCTAACTTCGTCAGCAGCGAGTTCGGCAAAGTCGATATTGAGCCAAGCACCGTTCGCATAGGAACAACTGTGGCCAGAGCTTCTGTAATGGCAAATACGGGGCTCAAGATTGACGATAGACCGGAACCAGTTGAGATAAACATGCCTGTCGAGAATGATCGACCTGTACGCTTTGCAACAGTCAGCGAGGTGGACTTGGCGATGGGAATTGAAAAGATAGCGACTCCGATTTCCGCAGGTCTTATAGAGATGTCGAATGGGACATGCATTCCGGTAGTGTTGGATTCCCGCTATCTGCTAGGTCCTGAGGCTGCTCATATTAACGTTTCAGGAATATCCGGGCTGGCTACCAAGACCTCGTATATGATGTTCTTGATTCAATCCATAGTTCAGAGAATGGGCAAAGAGAATGTGGCTGTAATAGTATTCAACGTTAAGCAACAAGACTTGCTTCACATCCATGAAGAACCAAGAGACCTTACGGACAGAGATCTACGACTGTACGAGAAGCTAGACATGAAATCCAAGCCTTTCGAAAACGTAACATACTTCCTACCACGCGGTGAAGCGGGCAGACCGAACTCAGACTCCATACCAAGTAACCATAGAGTGTACGCGTATGAATTGGGTGATGTACGCGAGAATCTGGATCTACTCTTTTCTGAGGTCTCAGACCCCGAATTCACTATTGCCAGCATCATAGACTACATCCGAGGAACTTGGCCACTTCACTTCCGTGAGGATGTCGAGAGAGATGGCAGAGTTGTGAGAAGAAGAGGACAACCTGTGCAGACTTGGCAAGATCTGAAGCTCTTTGAGCATTATCCTAAGGAAGTAGTGACGCATGCGAGGTCTCTCGGAAAATTCCTACGGCATCTTCGAAGGCTAACCAGCTCAGACATGTTCACAGAGTCCAGAGGAGGAGCCGTCTATCTCGGTGAGGAAATTAGAGCGATTCGCGGAGGTCAAGCATTTGTGATCGATATCAACCGTATCAATTCCACTGAGGAACAGGCTTTCATCATAGGGGACGTGATGCGCAGCATAGACGAGATGTATTCAGAAAGACAAGAAGGTATCCCACACCGGATCATAATACTCATAGATGAATTGAACAGATATGCTCCAAGAAGAGAAATCCCGGCCGCTGTTGGTCATCAGATTATTGAGATATCACGTACGGGCAGATCTCGAGGCACTATACTTTTCGGAGCTGAACAATTCAAAAGCGCAGTACACACACAGGTTCACGAAAACTCTGGCACCCACGTGATAGGTCGGACAGGTTCATCGGAGCTCGCAACCGAGCCATATTCGTTTCTAGACAGACAGACCAAGACGAACATAACAAGGCTAAACAAAGGTGAGTTGGTCCTCGTTCATGCAATCTTCCGTCAACCAATCAAAATCGTGTTTCCTAAGCCGTCTTACTACCGTCATGAGATAGGTGGTGGAGAAGCGCCTAAGGAAAAACCGAAACCTGTCTTCTTAGGGGGAAAGAGATGAGAATACTTCACACCGCTGATGCACATATTGGAGAGACCGCCTATTCAAGAATAGATAACGAGACCGGATTAAACGCTAGAGGGCTCGACTTCCTAAACTCTTTCAAAAAAGTTGCTGATGCTGCAGTCGAGAACAAAGTAGACATCCTCTTGGTTGTAGGTGACTTTTTTACTCGAGTAAATCCTCATCCGCGCCACCTATACGAAGTTATGAAGACGATGAGGAGACTCTCGAATCAAAACATCACAAGCATTTTCGTAAGCGGCAATCATGAGACACCCAGAATGGCCACAACCCTAAACCCGCTACTATTCTTGGAACAGATAGAGAAGGTGCATGTGGTATTAGAGCCTGAAACGATTTCTGTGGAAGACATAGATCTTGTCTGCGTTGCGACTCCGTCCAACTTCGATGAGATAAAGAGCCTGTTTGAGCCCTTACTGCAACAGGCAATGGAAACGTCAAAATCGGAAAGGAGAGTTCTCGCAGCTCATATTCCCATAGCCCAAGCGATGGTGAGCTCAGAAAAGGCCCTTGAATTCTTTATGGGTGAAGATGTGGACTCTGGGCAGATCCCGCCTAAGTTCGAATACGTTGCCCTAGGACATGTACACAAATTTCAGCAGATCCGACATCCCGATATGCCGGTATACTATTCGGGATCCTCGGACCGATACGACTTTGTAGAAGAAGGCGAAGAGAAGCATGCGATCCTTGTGGAAATCGATGACCAGGTAAAGGTTGAACCACTGAAAATTCCTGTCAGAGAATTACTAACAGTGGTGGACATGAATTGTGCGGGGTTCACAGCGCCCAAGATAACACAGCTAATCCTAGACGCCATAGAGGAGAAGAAGAACAAGATCAGGGACGCCTTGGTCAGAATCAAGCTGGAACGAATAGAGGTGGACGAGTCTCATCTAATCGACTGGCCTAGAATCAAGGAAGCCTTGCAAGGCTACGGAGTGTTCGACTACAAGATCCAACCTAGGACCACCGTTTCATTACCAGTTTCAAAAGAACTTGCTGGCGAATACATCTATCCACCTTCGAAAGAGTTAGAGCTCTTCGTGAAGCGTAAAGAGGAATATAAGGAGATTTCTGAAGAGCTTCTCCGCCTGGGCAGAGAAATAATTCTTGAGACAAAGGAGAGGACGCGAAGTGAGACTTAAAAAAGTCGTACTGAAAGGTTTCATGAGATTTAAGGACCGCGTTGAGGTCAACTTTCCGGAAAACCAAGTTACCTTAGTCGCAGGGGAGAACGGGTCCGGAAAGACAGCCATATTGGACGCGATCTGCTGCGCTTTGTATGGAAAGACTTTTCGGACTTCAGGCACTTCAGCCTCAGGGTTCATGAACCTCCCGGATCTAATGAATCACGAGTCAAGCAAGGCTGAGATAGGAGTTGAGTTTGAGAGCCACGGCCACAACTACGTGGTTGCCAGAGAAATTCTAAGGACTGGGTCACGGGGTGAGCTTCTCGAAGACGGAGAGACGAAGGCGATTGGGCATGCTGTATACGATTACGTGAAGGATCTGGCAATCGGCTTGGACTGGGAGGGGTTCAGAAAGTCCACGGTAATTCTGCAGGGCGAGATGAGTGCGCTCACCAACATACACCCAGCTGAAAGAAAGGAATCCTTCAAGAAACTCTTTGGTTTAGACAAGTACGATCTCTACGAAAACGTTTCCAAGGAAAAAGTCATAGCAAAAGAACAGTCTATTGAAAAAATCAAGGAAGTCAACAAACTGCTTCTAGCAGAAATAGAGAAGATGCCGCAACTGGAGAAAAATATTCAGGAACTTGAGAATGAGATTGAAAAACTAGAGGGTGAGAAAAAGACTCTCGAAGAGCAAGTTATGAAAGACAAAGAGAACAAAGAATCTCTCGAGAAGAGTTATAACGAATACATTAAACTTAAGGAACGCCTTTCAAGCACGAAGAAAGAACTTGAACGCCTGAATGACCAAGTCAAGAAGCAGCGACAACAAATAGGGCAACTGAAGATCTTGCAGAGGAGATTCCCGAAGCTCGAGAAGGCGTACACGGCGTTACTGGAACTGGAATCTAAGGAAAAAGACCTTGAGCCAACCAAACGAGAACATGAAAGGTTACAAGGTCAGCTTTCCAGATTGAATACAAGAAAGGAAACTCTCAAAGAAAATCTAAGCAACACGTCTTGGAAGATTACAAAGACGAAGAAAGAAATAGACCAGTTGAGAAAAGTCATACCATCAAGAACTGAGATTGAGAGAATCAAGCAGAATCTGCGGAAAAAGGAGACAGACCTCCGAAGGACTCAGGACAGAAAAGTTCGATTGGAATCTGACCTCAAAAATCTGACAAAAGCCGTTAATGATCTAGAGAACAGGCTGGCATCAGTGAAAGGTCAGGAGAGATGCCCAGTATGTTTCCAGAAGATAAAGGACCCCAATGATATCAAGAGGCATTATGATGTCGAAATAGGTAAGCTACGTTCAGAAGCTGATAATAAGAGAAAACTCCAGCCCAGACTTGTATCCGAACTGGAATCTCTGTCAGAAGAAGTTGGCAGGCTTAGAAGCGCAAGAGAGGACCTCCAAAGGAAGGCTGGCAAGAATGAAGCCCTTCGCGAAAAGGAAGCAAGGCTACAGTCTCTTGAAAAAGAAAGGGATACGCTTGCCAGCCAGATCTCGGGGCTTTCCGAGAAGGTTAACGGACTCTCGAAAGCTCAGCTTGAACTTGGATTTGATAAAAAGGACTACCAGAAACTGTCCCGAGCACTATCAAAACTTCGTGAGGATAGGATTGCGGAGAAATATGCGGATTCCAAGGGAAAAATGGCGGAACTTCCCCGCCTTGAAGAAGAGCTGGCTGAAAACGTGAAGAAAAGAATAGAGGAAAGTAGGAACAAGAGGGATCTACAAAGAGACCTAGCCGCGCTTGGTGAAATAGAAGTTAACTACAAGAGAACCAAAGAGCAGTTAGAAAAGTCGCAAGAGGCTCTCAACACAAATCGAAGCCTTCTCGCTGAGAAAACTGCGGAGAGGAAGGGCAAGGAGGGGCAGTTGAATGACCTTCGGGACAAGGAGAAGAAAGTTCTAGAGAACAAACAGATAATGCAGGACCTAGGGAGAGACAAGATAATCCTTGAAACATTAAGAGGGATCTTCAAAAGTGTTCCAGAGGATATCCTTAGAAGATTACGACCTTTCATTGAAAGAGAAGGAACTGATATAATCAATGATCTCTCAAACGGAGAAATTACAGCGCTTAACGTTGAGGAGGAAAACCTCAATGTGTCGGCCACCATAAACGGCCAAGTCAGACCGATTCATTACTTCTCAGGCGGGCAGAAAACTCGAATAAATATGGCATTAAGGGTGGCTATCTCCAGGATTCTCAGCAAGTTGCCTCACAGTGAAGAACATACCTTTGCTACGATGAACACGCTATTTATCGATGAAGGAGATTTCGGAGATCTCGATGAGCCTGGGATTCGTGAGGCAGTTAACGTCATACGAAATTTGACCAAGGAGTTTAGCAGGGTTGTTGTCATAAGTCATGTGGATGCTATCAAAGATATCTTTCACGGACAGATGATCGAAGTACTGAAAACCGGCAGTGAAGTGAGCACCGTTACGGAAAGCATTAGATGAACAGGAGTAATGCAGTTCACGTACGTAAGACTATTTGTTTGGTCTTTCTGCTGAGATGCTCTAACACTTTCAGCGACCAGTCTCATTCAAGTTAGCCGATGTTCGAATGAAGCTTATGTTCAGCTTGGGTGAAATCAGGGTCTATATTCTAGATGATCTTCTGAGACGGCTTGGGAAGGATTGTGAGCTATGCGCCTACGGTCCAGCTAAGAGAAGGTTCCTGACTTATGAATGTCGGAGATGCATAGAGCGAGCTGAAAGGCTGGTCCGCTCCATCGTACCAGACGAGAACTACATCTCAAACCCTGAGAAGCTCGACAAATGGATGATAAGCAGAGATCTTTCTTCTCTCTAGAGTTCCTGCTTGAACGAAAGTAATCGAAGCGCCTAAATCCGCCTCTAAATGAGCTTCGATGAGTATCTCTGTCCTAAATGCTATCTACGAGGTTACTTGCGGGATTGCAACAGCTTTTCTTGCTTTGAAAGCAAGTAATTGGAAAGGTGCTCTGTCAAGTTGATCCCACCCACTCTTCCTCTTTGGCTGTTTCCTTCGGGACGCGCGATTCGCAGAAAGAGTTTTTCCAAAGTTCTAATCGTTTGCAATGACCTGCAGGCATAGACGCTGAAGTAATCCCATTTTCTTGAATGTTTGTCCTTTAGGTGGCCTCTGAGTCTTCCAGCGACATTCTGTGCGATTCCAATATAGTATAGTCTGTCTCCTCGATATAACGCGTAGATTCCTCGATGGTGCGGAAGGATTTCCTTCAAGTCTCCATAATGTTTCTCCAATAGAGTCCGGCGTTTTCTTTCCAGATATCCCTCAATGATCTTCGCCGTGCGCCTTCTCCTGCGCTTGGAAGTTTTCTTCTCAGGTTTGGGTTCGGTCTTCATTGGAACTCATAGGAATACTGATCCTAGGCGAGGTTTAACGATTTCGAAAAAAGTCTTCCGTTCCAGCCTAGGCCTGTAGTAACAAGAAGACGGAATAGTTTCAGGCGCCTCAAGCCTTTTGGTTTCCTAGCGCCTAGGGTTTAGGTTGGGACCTGTGAAGCCCCTTTTGTTGAGGATGGCCGGGCGAGATGAAGTCCGGATAAAACCTGTTTTTGTTAGAGATGGAAAGCCAATTCCTGTTTGGGAATTGGTGAAGCTAGCGCCTTCAGGGCAGGATATTCCGAAGGCTAGGGAAAGGGGAACTTCCAAGAGCGGTTCAAGATCGGATGCGGCCAAAAAGGCTTGGGAAACGATCAAGCGGAAGCGAGGATTGAAGTAGGCCATGAGCTGGCCTAAATTCCTCTTCTCCCGGGACCGGATGAAGGTTATCCAGCGGTTCCTCGACTACCAGAAGAAACAGATGAAACGAGTGAAACTCGGCGTCTTCGAGTTGGCGTTGCTCATCGAGAAGGCTTGGAGCAGCGGCCTAGACAGTGAAGAGATCGATGCCAGTTTGACCTATTATGAGGCTAAGCGTGAATTGGAGAGGAAGAGCAGTGGCCATTAGGCGTAAGACTCTTATCAGAAGGTCTGGAGTCGAGTGGACTGACTACAACTGCAACATCTACAGTGGCTGCGCTCATAACTGCAAGTACTGCTACGCACGGTTGATGACTAAACGATTTGAGCCTTCAGATTGGCAAGAAGTCAAGATGGTTGAGAACGCGGTTGAGCTCGTGAGACGAGATATCAGAACCTTCTCCCCTGGACGGATCATGTTCTGCAGCATGACCGATCCCTATCAGCCGATTGAAGCTGAGACAGGGTTGGCGAGAAAAGTCCTCGAGGTCCTATTGAATTCGCCCTTCCATGTCTTGATCTTAACCAAGAGCCACCTAGTGACTAGAGATTACGATCTGATTCGCGGCCATGGCAACGTAGAAGTGGGTTTCACCATCACGTCTCTGGAAGACATTCCTTTCTGGGAGTCCTATGCTCCTGGCAACAAGAAGCGGATCGAAGCCTTGAAGAAAGCTCACAGCCTCGGCATTAAGACCTTCGTGAGCATAGAGCCTTGGATACCGGACGTAACCCATCCGCAAGCCATAATCGAGAAGCTCAGAGACTTCGTTGACCGCTTTATCATCGGTAGCATGCAGTACTGCGACGTTCCAAGATCATTCTATGCGAAAAATCTGCCAGCCTTGACTTTGTGGTTGAAAGAAAACAAGATCGACTACTATCTGAAGAAAGAGCTGCCTAGTGTTTAAGCACCTGAAAGATCCTTGTGCCCACTGCTAATGCTGATAGACTTAGTGCTATCAACACGAACGCATTAGTCCCAAACATTAGGAGATTTGGCAGGGACAAAATCTCTCCTAAAGCTATCGATACGAGGCTCCCTATCCATGTTATGGCAAGTGGTTTACGATGATGGATAGTTAAGCTGCGTTTCCGTTTCCACTGTACCGATAACAAGAGGAGTACGAAAGGGGAAAAGTAAACGGCTCCGATCAATGCGCTGGCGAGTAGGCCTGCCGTTACGATAGCTAGCTCTGGATTAAAGCTGAATATCGTATATGTTATTGCTGAGAAGTGAAGTATTCCGATAAGGGGATACAGGACGATTTTGAAGATGGCTTTGATTAATGGGTTCTCGGCTATGATTTTTGCAACACTTGGGCTGAAAGAATAGTACCAGGCGTTAAATCCGGTCATGAATTGTCTACCTGCAAAAGTGGACATAACCTCTTGATCCCTGAATTCACGTAGGAATTGGACTTCAGGCGATAGTTCAGAGCCATAGGTTGCTGTTGCTATCAGACATCTACCCACACGGGATGGAGAAGAAGTTGGAGTGGGCGTAGAAGTTGGTGTGGGTGTCGGTGTTGGCGTAGGCGTTGGTGTGGGCGACGTTATGATGAAGCAGATAGGGTTGCTTGTTGCTCCCTCCATCTCGTCATTGCCCTCCCAACTGGCATAAGTAAACCATCTTCCTGGCCTGTCTGGAATGAAAAGAACCTTGTACTGATCGGTGGGCAAATCGTCTCCAATCTTTTCCGGGGCTTCTGTCAACGTTACTCTCCATGTACTACCAGTTTCCACAGTCTTCGTCAAATTTACTTCCCCAAGAAATATGAAGGTCAGTCTAACAAGAACCGAAGAATTCAGAGGCACCTTGTACGAAGAATCGATTCCGCCTCTGATTTCGACAGAGCGCCCTAATTCAGCTGTCAGATTCAGTTCCCCGAATCCAGTGAGGTTTGAACCGCAAGATATCGCCGTTGGATATTTGTGGAAGTGGCTGTAGGCGACTACCTGTTCAAACCTCGGTCCTTCCGGAAGCCAGCTAGGAAAGCCTATCCTCCCCGATGAACCTGGATCGGCATAATAGTATCTTGTGCCATTGACATCGAAGTAGACGTATTCGCTGGCTGGGTAGTGCCATGGAGAAGATACTAAATGGACGGCAACGGACAAGTGCGATAAACCGCTGGGACTATGCGGACAATAAACGAATATAAGCTTGTATCCAAGAGACGACATCAATGTTGCATAGAGCACAGATAGGTCGTCGCAAACTCCTCCGAGAACCAGCGTCTCAACGGGGTAAAGCGTATTGGCGAAAGTATAGCTCGTGTTCTTATACCCGACATTCTGGACAAAACTCAGGACCGTGTTAGCGACATCTTCTTCGTCTCCTGTTGCCATCGACTTCAAGGTTTCCGCAAGACCGCTAACTGCCGAGTCTATGACAACGTAATATGAGAAGTACGTCTTCCAGCCTATAACGGTCCACAGATGTGGCGCGTTATAGTAGTATTTGAATTCGCTGTATGGTATGCTGTAGCTGACTTCGACTTGTTTGATGGTCGAGGGGCCAGTGTTCGCCATGAAACGTATCGTTCGCGTGTAGACGTCTTCTCCTCTAGATTGGGTAGGCAACCATAAGCCGAACAGAAGAGAGCTCAAAGCCACGTAGAGCAGAATGAGTTGTACCAATCGACATTTGTTCGACATTATTAATCAACCATGCGGATGTCAGCTAATTCAAGCACCTTGTGAGTATGAATTATTCTTTTTCCATTAAATCTTTTCACTCTAGAACCTAGTGAAATGGGCTCTCTCAATGGTGCCAAGACTGCAGGATCATCTGGATTCAAAGTCTCTTAAGCATAGATTAATGAAAAGCCTTTTCAGAGTATTGGAATGAGGCTGTAAACCAAAGCATAAATTGATCTTCAACAACATGTCTACTGGTGAGGTTCTACGGGCATCCTTTCTTTTATTGGGAGGATAATCTCCTTTCTGATTGGTTTAGGTCTCCTTGCAATAGGGATTATCACAATGCCTTTTGGCCTTATGGCGCTCCTTGTCTCCTTGATTTTCTTCTATCTGGCGTTTAGAAGAGGAAGGAAGAAGGCTTTTCCCTTTCAACAGCAACAACAACATGTTGTAGTGATTCAATCTACTCCTCAACAGCAGCGACCAGTTATCATTCAGCAGCCAACGCCAGTTGTCATCCAACAACCTTCTCAAACATCAACCGTCATCAAAGAGGTCGTCATGGTCCCATGCAAATACTGTGGGGCACTAACCGCTCAAACGTCCCAGTACTGCTCAAACTGCGGAGCACCTCGTAGATAAGACGCGTAGGATGTACTAAAATTGGCCTTTCTGCATCCACGATTGTAAGCAAGTCCTTTTCACGAACACACGCCCAGACTTCAAGCATGCTGAATAGGCGGAAGCGGCCGTAAAAGAGCAAAAGAATAAACTTCAAATCTAAGCTAAACCGAGCGAATGGACCGAGTAAGAAATTGGAAAGTGGAACAGTAGGAAGAGAAAGAGTTACTTGTGGTCGGCGGAGAAGGCGACGGTCACGTCATGTAGGAAAGGATATGCCTTTTCGGTTGCCAAGGTCTACATGCCGCATCTGCCGTAGAAAGATGAGCGTTAGAAAAATGACTCCTCTTCCAATGTATGGAGGATATGTCTGCGGCGACTGTTATCTAAAGATCCTCTACGCTAGGAAGCATTGGCGGCCGCTCCAACAGTGCGGACAATAGCGTTCGCCTTCGCCTGCAGCAACCATCTGGATGATTTGGACGAGATTATCCTTCGCAGCTAGGTTTTTATCCGCAGTTTGGGCAGGGCAGGCGGCAGCCGGACCATAGGACGCTGGAAACTTGTAACCGCAGTTCTCGCAGTATCTAGACCGGTGCAATTCATTTGGTGAAAGGCGCCATGACGACTATCTATGTGCTTATCAACGTTCTCTCAAAAATAGTCTAGGGAAAGGTGATAGGTGTTGCTTGTTGCTTTCAAGAAATGGAGGAAAAGAAGAAGGCAAAGGAGGCTGCTAGCTTCTATGTTGAATGATTTTAAGAGCGTAGGTTTTGAAACCATTGCCAAGTCTGAAAGATTTGATGATCTGGTCGAATGCTACAACTATTGGATCGACACAATACCGCGGCTGAGCGACACCGCTCCCAGCATCCTAGATTTGAGATGGATAATGTTTCTTCATAAGGAGTTTATGCAAGCGATCATTTCGACTATGTGCGGCTCTTACTTGGACGCTATGAGGACCCTACGGTACATGTTCGAGTTGCTTGTCCAGAGTTATGCACTTGAAACGAGGTTCAAGGATCTAGAGGTCAGTCAACGATATCATCGAGTAGTTGAGGAGCTTGAACAAATGCGCAAGGAAAGAAGATCCTTCAGAAGCAATTTGATAGACGAGATGCTAGAGTTCAACGAAGCGGAGAAAAGGAAACTCAGAGAACTATATGATCACTTGTCGGAGTTTACACATCCATCCATAACTCACCTTGAATTGGAGATGCCTCCTACATTTGCTTTCGATTCTGATCTTCTCAAATTATGTGTCATCTCGATGGTCGAGCTCACAGACCTCATGACCTCAATAGCTTTGGAAAGAACGCCAGAAATTAGCGAGAAGGCGGGTGTCTACTTCAAGAAGACCGCGGAAGAACTAGGGATGCAAATGACTGCGGGTAGATTGCATAAATGACTCGTTCAAAGTGTCTCTTTCACTTTCTTGATTAAGGCTTCGAGCTCAGGGTCCCAAGTTTTTCGAGGAATGCTTTCTTGAGTCCGAGCTTCAAGGCTTTCATGCTTCGATCCTGCCAGATGTAGATGATGTTATCTTGCCGTAGTTTCCGGAAGGCTTCTTGAAGTATGCCGGCTGAATAGTCGAGATGAAGATCCTCGATGAAATTTAGATAGATGAAGGGGGACCCTGTTCTGTTGAAATGGTCCAGTAGGACTTCTACTACTTCTTTCTCGCAGTCGTTGAGGTTGAAGCGTTGAAAAGCTTTCTCAAGCGTGAGCTGCTTGGGAACTGTTATCTTAGTGTTATCGAACTGTAATCGAAGTGTTATCGATCTGTGCCCCTGTTTTGAGTTAGCGGTACATGATTCTGGAGAATATGGCTTTATATTTGGAGGGCTCTCTAACCGTTTGGAGAGTATTTCTTCATTCTTCTTTCTTGAGGATAGTAAGGAGAGTACATATAGTCCTTCATGGCTTGCGGTCCAGAATACACCGTCTCCCTCGATCAAGCCATACTTCTTCAAGCGCCAGAGGTAGACTCGGAGACGCTTAAGCGGCCTATCCGTGATCTCACTCAACTCAAAGATGGAGGCAACATCATCCTTCAACAGCGCAAGCAGTTCAAGGGTGAAGCCTCTAAGCCTCGCGGCCGTAGTAGTAGAAGATATAGCAGGCACCTGAAAAGTTCTCATGCCTTCTTCACTCGTTCCTTGAACTCTTCAGTCGCGAAGTAAACCCATTGGCCGGACTCTTGCCTTCGATCCAGGATCCCTTTATCTACAAGCATGGCGAGTCGATCATTCACCGTGGTTCGATTGCCTCCGCTATCGCTGACATTGTAGCGCCGGACCAGTTCCTGCATGATCTTGCCGATGCCTTTTGGCTCGTCGAAGAAGCCTTCCAATCCACGGGCTAGAAGCTTCCCCTCCCAGCTTGATTCGTCTACCTCGAACTTCTCTTTGTTGACGGAGACGTTGAACTCGCCTAGGGCCCTATTCAAAGTGACGTCGACAGGGATTCCAAATCCGGTTTGCGCTGAGAGTTCCTCCCGGACGATCTCGCGGACCCTAGATTCATCAAGTGGAACTGGAGGAGGAGGACCCTCTGTGAAACCCATCCTTTTAGAAGGCTCTTCAACTCGCTTGGATTCCAACTCCTTCAGCTTTTTTGCGAGATCATCCCTCTCTTTGACGGTGATCTGGAGATCCCTGTTGAGTTTAGCGTAATCAGCGTTGATCGCTTGAATTGTGTTCTTAAGGTCCACGATCTCCCTCATTCGATCAGCTAGTTGACTTCTGAGCGATTCAATCTCCTTTGCTTCAGCCTTCAGCTCCTCAGTGACTGGGAAGAGTTTGGCTAGTCGGCTGACATAGCGGCCTTGAACGTTCTCGATGAGCTTTGGTATCTTACGATTGATATCATACACAAAGGTTGGCACGTTCTTCGGGCTGGTTTCGAGGAACAGGCTGACATGTTCTGCGTCTTGAGGTCCCTTCGTCTCCAGAAGTTCAAGGAGACCTCGCTGTTTCGCATTTAGTTTCTCAAGGTTCTTCTGGACGAGAGGATGCGATAGTAGATCAGTGACTTCGCCTTTCAGCGCAGCGTGTCTGACCGCCTCGTCAAGCTTCCTTTTCAGATCTGCGATCTCAACCTCGTATTTTGCTTCAACCTTCCGTTTGACAGCATCTCTCTCCTTCTCGACTCGCTGAAGCCGGGCTTGCCAAGCGCCTTCAAGCTTCTCTTTGATCCGAGCCTCGATCTCCGCGACCTTCGGCACAGCTGGCGCAAGCTTCTCCTGGACAATCTTCGGAAGGGCCTCGCTTAATTTGGCGAGGGTTTCTTTGAGTTCGCGCGGTGCAGGAGGCACAACTTCCGGGGTAGCGCCCAGGTGCTTCGTCTCCACGGGACCTACTTTCACGAAGCCTTCTTTCGAGACGAAGTCGCCGGAGACGTAGAACTCGCCTTTGTCAGCTTTGCTGAGTTTATCGCTGATCTTATCTGAGATTCGGAGGTATCGTTTGATAACGGCGATATCGTCAGGCCACTCCATGCGGCCGACAAGCTTGTTCGAGCATTGGCTGATAACGTACTTGGAGACGAAGGCAGGCCGTTGCGTTAGGACCAGGACGCCTAGCCCTCGCTTTCCTCCCTTCTTTGTTAGCTTGATAACCGATTGAAGGCTGGCTGACTTGAAGGTCCCTTTCTCGGGCGCGAACTCATCAGCCTCCTCGAGAATCCAGACGTAGGGCTTCCGCATTCTGGTTTCCAATGCGATGAAACGATCAATAAACCTCGAGACAAACTCCTGTCCAGCCAAGATCTCGAGCTGAGGGTCGCTGAGGTCCACGATCGCGCTGAGCTCATGCTCAAGAATTTGGTCGGCAAGGTACTCGGCAGCTTCCGGGACCAGAGGCACATCTTTACCTATGATGAGCAGCGGATACTTGTCGCGCAGAGTCGAGTATTCGCCTTCAGGATCAAGAATGATTATGCCGGTTCTCCCAAAGACCTGCTCAACTATTCGCCGAGCGGTCCAAGACTTTCCGTATCGGCTTATGGAGCTCAGGAAAGTTCTGCCTGTGATGAGCTCTTGCAGATCCAGCTTCACATCTTCGCCTAAGAGAATCTTCTCTGTCATCTACCTCTGCTTCTCCTGTCTTCGCTTCCTCTCAAGGCATATTGCGCAACAATCCTTCATGGACAATGAGAATCGAGGCCAGATCTCCTCACCCCAGTAGCACCATCTCCCACAGAGCGACCTGCCTTTCCTGAAGTAATGGGCTTTCCGAGAGTCTTCAGGCCAAGCCCATCCTTCCCGACCAGTCACCTTCGCCTCCCTCCGGACCCCATCCTCCAGTAGCAAAGCAGTATCGTAGCGACGAGGTCAGGGTAATGGAGAACCTCCTCATCTGTGAAGTCGATAACTCGGAAGCCCTGCTCCTCGAGTTTCCGGCGTTTCCAAGCGTCTTTCTCAATCTGTGTTTGGTTCTTATGATGAGGTCCTTTAACTGCAACCGCGAAGTTTCCGAAGCATGTGAAATCCTCCTCCACCTGCGAATGGAAAGGAAACTTGATCATGGCTTGGAGAGCCTCTAGGATACGCCTCAACCGGCGTTCAGGCTCAGTATCCTCAAGCTTGATTCGATCGGGTGGAATCCGGTTCAATAGGAAGCCTCCGCTTCTCTCCTTCGAATGATGTTGCTGCTTCCGCATACACCGCATGCACGCCAGCCGTAGCCGCCGCCGTCTATGATTCTAGCAACCATATCCGGAGTTAGATGGCTGCCGCAGTCGCAACAATAATGCGTGACCTCCGAGAGCCTTCCAGTCGGGTATAGTTCACCGTAATGCCAAGGTCTCCCATTGAGGAAGATTATGTTCTTGTAGATGAGGCGGCCGCAGCAGACGCATGGCTCAAGGGTCCTAGGCTGGCTGACTCGCTGAATCGGCGTTCGTACCGACCTCCGGCGCCAGCTTATGCTTCCCAGCACTGTAATGGATCAGGCGGAACTTCTCTTGGCAGACCGTGCATGTCCAAACTTCACCGGTATCGATAGGCTCTGGACCGGCCTTCTCAGCGATTCGCCTAGCTGAAAGCGGCTTCTCATAGGCGCCCTCTAAAGGGGTTTCAGCCAAGGCTTCTAGAACCTTCGGACGTTCTTCCTCAGGGACCTTACGGAGCTCTCGGAAAGCGCTTTCAGGCATCTTCTCTAATTTGCCAATTGGCAAATACGGTTTTACGGCTTCCCCTGTCTCAAAAGCTTCAATATGCCTTGAGATCCAGCTTACCGATTTTCCGATCATCACGGCTAAAGCTTCTTGAGTAGGGTACGTCTGCGGAAATTCCTCCATTAGCTGTTTCAGTCGGCGGCCCTTCTCGTAGTCGCTTATGTCTTTGCGCTGGATGTTCTCGATTAGGCCGAGTAGGTAGGCTTCTTCACGGTTGTACGGTCGGATTATGGCTGGGAGCTTCTCTAAACCGGCTTTCTGTGCTGCAGCGACACGTCGATTGCCGGCAATCGCTAGGTAGACGTTTTCAGTGCCCGGGCACCTCATAGCTATTATCGGCTCAATGACGCCTTGCGTTTTCATGGACTCCGCTAACTCATCGATCTCAGGGTCCTCGCCGGAGCGCTCTAAGCCGTTTAGGGTTCCGCTTATCTGCTCAATCGGAAGCATAGCGAGCTGAGGCGCCGGCTGAGGCTGTTTCGGCTCAAGATAGATCTGGGTCGGGAACCAGTAGAGTCGCCCTGGATTCGCCTTTATCACCACGCGGTCCCCAACCCTCAGATCCCTCAAGTTCCCCTGAAGCGTACGAGGAACCCAGAAAGGCTTCTCCTCCTCCGCAATCCTAACCACGACTTTGCTATCGTCCGGGTCGACGGGATACGTCACCGTTCCACGAAACTCTCGGCTCAAAGCCCCCTTACTCCGCGACATACCTTACCATTTGCTCGACGAAGCCGCGCTCATCCAAATCCTTCATGATTCCGTCCAACTCGGCCTGGTCGTCATATGGGACCTCGACGACCCAGCTTTCGCCGCTACTGACAGGCGCTTCGATCTTCACTATCTGACGGTCCCGATCGACGCTGTAGAAGTTCCATTTCCTCGTCGAGAGCATCTCAACCGCTCTCGCGCGATCAAGCTTCAGAACCCTCTCCTTCATATCGAGATCTCCTCCTTCAAGACAACACCTCAGAAAGAGCCGCGCCGACTATGAACTAGGTATAAAAGATTTACCCCGAAAAACAGGGCTTCCAGTTCATAAAAAAGAACTATGAAACAAAGATGCTGTCTTACGTAAGCTTTCGCTACTACACTACTGACCATAGATCTGTCCTCTCATCCTTCTTGATGAGCCCGGCTCTGCTCAACTCGATCAATGAGTAGTGGACTTTGGAACGCGACAACCTCGTCTTCTCCACTATCCGGTAGAAGTGTAGGGGCCCTCCATCATACAGGACCTGGTAGACCACGGTATTCGCGTTCCCAACCTCCACACATAGCTTCCGGTAGCGCTCCTCAACCCTCGAAACCGCATATCCAGCTTCAACATAGAGCCTCCGGCAGAGCTGCTCAACCTTCTTGACCTCCGAGATGACCTCTGAGACAAGCTCCTCAATCCAGCTGAATACGACCAGCCCCTACAGCCGAAGGGATGGCAGAGCCAAGCCAATGCGCTGAATCAGTCCTTGAGCAGCTTAGCTTTCAGCAGACGCTTGCCATTTCCAGCACCAAGCGTACACGTATCCACCGTTTCTCCAGCGAGGCCCCCTAACCGCTAAACATCCCGGACACTTCTTACTCCAACCAGCCATGGCTCATCGAGAATAGTTAGCTAGCTATCGGAGTGGCATAAGCTTTAGAGGGCGCCGCGGCCAATCCAACCCCCTAGGAAAAACATTTTTCAGCCGAAAACGTCCTAGGGAAAAATTCGAGACCCCTCCGCACATATATGCCCATACACAAGATCATG
>Ga0209725_1000511_pt1 | contig 23962 bp, 19 predicted proteins | sample I18A1metaG_FD_184145 | JGI IMG/M metagenome (GOLD analysis project Ga0209725, IMG submission 184145) | Lake sediment bacterial and archeal communities from Gulf of Boni, Indonesia to study Microbial Dark Matter (Phase II) - ​I18A1 metaG... | ecosystem: Environmental > Aquatic > Freshwater > Lake...
CTTGTTATTCGCGCGAAAGAATCTCTAACTTGGCACGCGCTGTTCAGGCCTAGCACCACGCAGCCAGCGTCTGTCTTGTGGAGAATATCGGGGGACACGATCTTCAGGACCACTGGAAACCCGACGGTTCTCGCAGCTTTGACAGCCTCGGTCGAACTCCTGACAACCTTGAAGCGTGGCGTTGGTATACCGTACGCATTGCAAATCCGCTTCGCCTCAGGCTCAAGAAGATTAGCCCTTTCCTGTTTTAGGACTGTCCGAAGAATCTGATTTACACGATCTTTCATCAGGTCTCGTGCCTTCAACGTGGCGAACCGGCATAATGGTGTGTCCTAATGAGAATTTGCACTTAAACATGTAACACAAATCAAAGCTTGGTGCGTCGAATTGTGAAAGAAGTCGGTCGCTGAGCTTTCCACGGCTGCAGAACATAAGGAATCGTTAAATTTCGCCGACTCTGAGGATAACCGAGTATTCTCCTTGTCGGAAATCCAGAAGCTGCGACTTGATTCGATCACAGAACCAACAGTTCAGCTGAGACCCGTCAGTCAAGCAGTCGTACAGGACCTTGCCAAATCAATCTCAAGCTCCGGGCTTCTCCAACCTATAATGGTGAGGCCTGAGAAGGAAAAGTACCAACTCGTTTTCGGGCTCCACAGGGTTCTTGCCTGCCGATCCCTAGGTTGGCTTGAGATTCCGGCCGTTGTCAAAGAGATGAGCCCTGAACAGGTTCTCATTCTTCGAATCGTGGAAAACATCCAGCGCAACTCAGCGATGAATATTCTCGAGGAAGGTAAGATCTACAAGAACTTGATGCAGTCTGGCTGGACGGTCTCGCAGATCTCTAAGGCCATAGGCAAGAGTGACAGCTACGTCCTCGATCGGGTTAGGGTCGTCGATCGATTGCGCCCCGACATAGCGACGGAAGCGGCGACAAGCTCCCATCTTACCACGTCGCATGCCATTCGAATTGCATACATCGAGGACCATGGTGAGCAACTTGAACTTGCAAACCTTGTGAAGTCAGAAAAGTTGAGCGTTCGCGAGTTGGAGCGCATTATCGCGCTTTACAAGTCTCGCGGAGGCCATAGATTGACTTTGGCAGAGCTAATCCGGCGTTTCAAGACCTTCAATCTGGAACGGTGGAGTGAAGGAATATTCCCAGGCCCTGACGGTCGTGTGGCGGTTCTTCGATCTGAGACGTTCAACATAATCGTCGACTCGTTAGGTGAACGGGCTCACTCAGTCGGGACAGCCTGCGGAAGGAACACGTTGAGAAAGATCTCTCTCGCAAGCAGAAAGGACGGATCGAGCCGGCCGCGGTTGCTAAGCCTCGAGAAAAGAGTTCGCGAATTCAACGTACGTTCCGGGTGGGGATTCTTGACGCTCTTTGGAGGAGCGGTCGAATTGCGGAATCCTGTTCTGAGAAATCTGGAATTCCTGAGAGGATATTTCGAGGGACTTCTGTCGCTCAATTTTCATGTGGTTGCGAGTAGCGAATCAAGAATCCTCTTTCGCGTTGTGAGGCGGCGAGTCTACAGCGAGGACGATGAGACCTACTCTATATACTCTACCTAACTGGCGTTGGTCGCACGTGCGACCACCCTGAAACCAGTCCTTTCGCGTCAGGGATTCCCGATAATCCTTCCTTCGCGCCGGTACATTTCCCAGAGGAGTTGAGCTGGGTGCAGGACAGGAAGAGAGGTCCCATGCTCTATCTGCATTCGGCATACGCTGCTCTCTGTTATTACGAGGTTCACGTTCATGGCCCTCAGCCTCTCGAACAGCGTCTCGCCAATGGCCATTGACACATCATAACCTTCAGCCCTCTCTTTGAATCCGAACGTCCCAGCGATCCCGCAGCAAGTCGTGTATCGAACAGGTCGAATGTCGACTCCTGTCAACTGCAGAACTTCAAGTGCCGGAGACTCACCGTAGACGCTTCGCGTGTGACAGGGAGCATGATACGCGACCGGATTTACGTTCTGCCGCAGGAAGCTTCCAGCGAATTTTCCTTCCTCGCGAAGCGCTAACAGATATTCGAAGAGATCATGCGAGTTGGCGCTCACAAGCTCCGCCTCAGTGGAGCCGAGCAGGCGAGGGTAGAGTTCCTTCAGACAATAGGTCGCTGTCGGTTCTGACGAAACTATCTGACATCCATTTCGGACAGTCTCGGCGAGATAACGAACGTTGAATTCTCCCGCTTTTGCGGTCCTGTTGATATCACCGTACAGAAATGCCGGCATCCCGCTACCGACCTGCTTGGGCAAAGTTACTCTGCAATCGTTTGCTTCCAGAATCTCGATTACGGCTCTTCCGATGCCTGGATCACACATGTCAGCGAAGGTGTCGACGAAGTAGGCCACGTCTCTTGAACCGAAGCTCGAATGCGATTTGAACCATTTTTTGAAGGTGTGACGAGTGAACTTTGGAAAAGGTCTCCTAGCATCTATTCCTAGAAGTCTCTGAAGAGCGCGCCGAAAGAGCCGCCGTTTCAAGAGATAATTCGAAATTGGAGATGTGGCGCTAGCGAAACCAACGAACCTTTCATAGTTGCACAACAGCCTGTTGATCGAGAGCTGGCCGTGAGTTTTCGCGTATTGCTCTTTGACTTTCGCGATGAGTAATGGGATGTTAATGTCTTCTGGGCATGCGCTTTGGCAAAGCCCACAGGAAATACATAGAGGCGCGAATTCGCCTGCTCGGTCAAGATTTGCTGTGTACCGGGTCCATGGAATTCCAACAGGCCCGGTGTAGATATGACCGAAAACATGGCCCCCAAAGAGACGAGAAGTGGGGCAGATATCGTTGCAGGCCCCGCATCGCAGACAGTAGAGCGCTTCTTTGAATGTTGAGTCATTTCGCATTTGGGAGCGGCCGTTGTCAAGGATGATGACGTGTTGCTCTTGTCGTAGGCCCGTCTGTGCAAGTTTGCATCCACCCTTGATTATGGTGACATAGCTCGTCAGTCGCCGCCCTGCCGCGCTCATAACAAGCGCCTGCACTAGCGTGAAAGCATCGGTCGTATTCGCGACTATTTTCTCGACGCCAAAGATGGCGATCGTGATGCGCGGAAGGGCGGTGACCAGACGGCCATTGCCCTCGTTTGTCACGAGAACGATAGCCCCTGAATTAGCGATTGCGAAGTTGGCGCCTGTGATGCCTACGTCTGCTCTCAGAAACGATTCTCTCAGAGACTCCCTAGCGAACGCGGCGATCCTTCCGGGTTCTGGTGGAATCTCTCTGTCGTATTTCTGTGAAAAGAGATCCGCCACTTCTTCAACGGTCATGTGTATAGCGGGCGCGGTCATATGGGACGGACGCTGGTTGGCGAGCTGAATTATCCTCTCTCCGAGATCGGTCTCAACAACTTCGAATCCTTCGTGTTCGAGATGCTGTCTGAGCCCGATCTCCTCGCTGGTCATCGACTTCGATTTTACAATCAACTTTGCTTGGGCTTTGCGGGCTAGGTCGACTACATAGCGAACTGCTGTCGTGGCATCTGGGGCGATATGGACATTTACGCCAGCAGCTTTCGCGGCTTGAATGAATCTACGAAGGTTCTCGTCCAGATGTTCTATCGCTTCACGTTTTACTCGTCTGGCTTGTTGCAGCAGCTCAGCGCTTTGTGACCATTGAGCATATGTCTTCTGGCTAGCTTCCGTTCCGCCTTCTGTTCCTACGTACAGGGCCGCTCTGCGTCGCTTGTCATTCAAGCCCTGGCGAACTTGGTCGAGGAGTTTCTTGTGAGCTTCAAAGCCCGCGCGATCCAAGGCTAGTCGCTTCCCGCGGACTCTTGATCCAGAAGGAACACGTGCAGTTCCCTTGGTCCATGTACGCCCGAGATTACCACATCGCCAATATCGGTAGTTCTGCTGGTTCCAGAGATCAAAGAGATCGCAGTTCCCTCGCTAGACTCCAGCACTCGCGAGACGAAACGCTCCGCTTCTTGAAAGGAGGAGACCAGCTTTGAGAGTGGAAGGATAGCGACGTGAATCTGTGGCAGAGCCGTTACGAGTCTTTCAGACTCTTCTCTTGTTACGATGATGAGCGTGCCGGTCTCCGCAACGGCGAGGTCAACCCCCGATACGCCGACATCGACCGTCCTCAATGCCACGAAGAACTCGTCACGGGACATGCTTGACGGGGTAATCACCTCGAATTTTCTGTTCCCTGCTCCCTGAGGGAAGAGTCTGGATGCCAAGCGTTGATCGCCAACGGCCACCCGCCTAGCCGCCGAAGTCGACACTATTTTCGCAACGTGATCTCGAACGTTTGAGAGATCAGGAGCCGAAACGCATTGTCCTCCGACAGAACTCACTTCTCCAATAAACTTGGCAGTCTTTTCATCCTGTCTTTCGGTCGTCATCGATGACGTCATCCATGTGGCCCCTGGGAACTAAGGCGTCTTGCTGATTCAGCAGGTTATCAGCTTTCTCAGAGTAAGACCTCTCGCCAACGTTCTGGGCGTTGGTTCATTGACCTCTGAAGATCCCTCCCCGAAGAAATAAGTAGTAAGAACTGAGCAGTCCACTGATTTGAAAATCCAGATCTAGTGTTTCCCGAGGTATTGAATGCGAATGCGAGTCTTGGTTTTGGGTGGAGGGGGTTACATGGGCAAGGTTGCCGCGTACCTTTTGGCGAAGCACGGAAAGGCCGAGGTGCGTGTAACAAGCCGGTCGCAAGACAAGGCGAAGAGGGCTTCCGAGGAAGTGAACAAGCGAATCGGCAATGATGTTGTAAAGTACGAAGTTGTGGATGTCGAGAGCTCAGATGCCTTGAAACGATCCATGAAGAACGCTGATGTCGTCGTGAACTGTGTTGGACCGTACTATAGGTACGGGATCAACACGATCAGGGCAGCAATTGAGATCGGCGTCAAATACGCCGACATCTGCGACGAGTATGTCGCCGCCAAGGAAATCATCAAGCTCGACGGCGAAGCAAAGAAAGCGAGAACTACCGTTCTAACCTCGCTTGGCAGCAGTCCTGGTTTGTCAAACATTCAAGTGCAGTACAGCGCCAGAAGAATGGAATCTGTTAGTGATGTTCGAATCGCCTGGACTTCGAGCCAGACAGATCCGTTTGGCCCCTCCGTTATGAAGCATTGTCTCCATTGCTTTAGCAGCCCTCATCAGTATCTAGACTGCAAGCTCGTCCAGGTCCCACCGTTCTCTGGAAGACAGCTAGTTGAGTTCCCGTCTCCTGTTGGAGAAGTTGATGTCGTCTATTTCGACCACCCTGAAGTACTGACTATCCCGCTGTACGTGAAAGGAGTAAAGAACGTGACAGTGAGGGGAGGCATATTCCCAAGGGACATCCATGATCTCATCGAGAGCTGGGTCAAAACCGGCGCGAGCTTAATGGATACCTACGAAGTTGACGGAACGAAGGTAGCGGCGGTTGACTTTCTGACGACGGTTTGCATGAACATCATGCAAAGCAAGAAGGACATTCCTGCTGTGGCCGCTCAAAGAATCGAGGTCGTCGGCAAGGCTAATGGAGGTGACGTTACCCATGTTCACGCATCGGTGGGAACAATGGCAAGCGGGACTGTTATCCCGCTCTTCATAGCGACTATGATGCTGGGCGAAGACAAGATCAAGAACTATGGAGTTCTTCCACCTGATGCAATCGATCCGGATATGTTCTTCGACGAGTTTCAGAAACGGCGAGGCGCCCGGTACACGCAAGTGGGAAGCATATTTGACTTCAGGAAGGTAGTCAACTAAGGTGGAGATGTAATGTTGCGCGGAAGAGATTTTCTTACCCTAATGGACTACTCCCGCGTCGAGATCGAAACGATACTTGCTGCGGCTAGAGATCTGAAAGATAAATGGAAACAATGCCAACCTCACGAATACCTACGAAGTCGAACGGTCGCACTTCTGTTCGAGAAGCCTTCTACCAGGACGAGGACATCTTTCCAAGCGGCGATCGCGCATTTGGGTGCGCAAAGTTTCTACATGAGACCCGATGAGATGCAACTTTCGAGAGGAGAACCCGTAAAGGATACAGCACGAGTGATCGACAGATACTGCGACGCACTTGTAATTCGCACGTTCGGTCAGGACCGGGTAGAAGAGTTTGCGAAATACATGGAGAACCCAGTCATCAATGCCTTAACCGACCTAACTCACCCTTGCCAAGCGCTGGCAGACCTGCTCACGATCATTGAGTACAAGGGAAAGCTCGACGGAATCAAAATATGTTATGCGGGCGACATTTGGAATGTATGTCATAGCCTAGTAGTCGCCGCTGCCATTTTCGGACTGCAATTATGTGTTGCCCGCCCCACGGGTTATGAGCCCAATGAAAGGATCATGAAGTTTGCCATCGAAAAGGCCAAGACCACAGGTGCCGAAATCGTCATCACGGACGAACTCAAGCAAGCAGTGAAAGGAGCCGATGTTCTATATGCGAACACTTGGCACAGTATGGGAGGTCCCGAGAGGGAGAAGGAGAAACGCCTCAGGGACTTTGCTCCGTATCAGCTCAATTCCGATGTTGCTCAAGATGCCGCGTCAGACTACATCTTCATGCACTGTCTACCGGGCTACAGAGGCGAAGAGATGAGTGATGAGATAGTCGAAGGCCCCCACTCTGTGGTCTGGGACCAAGCCGAGAATAGAATGCACACAGAGAAGGCAGTATTGGCCCTCACAGTGGTCTAACGGACTCGTCATGGAGCGAGCAATGGACAACCAACCCAGACGCGAAACATTTACGCATACTAGAAACATTTGGGGCAGGGATTCATCGAAGCCGCTTTCGAATCGTGTGCGCTTGGCAATCCACTAGGATTGAAACTCCAAAGGTGAACGACGATTCCCCTCGCCGCAAGAACCGAGGAGCGAAGCGCTCTGGATTTCCTCTTCAAACCCGAATCGATTGCTGTAATTGGCGCCTCTCATGATCCTCAGAAGTTCAGTGGCTGGATAATTCCAGGATTGCTACAGGTTGGCTATGGTGGAAGAATCTATCCGATCAATCCCAAGCGCGCAGAGATCCTTGGTCTCAAGTGCTATGAGTCGGTAGCCAGTCTGCCCGAGATCCCCCAATTGGCACTGATCGCGATTCCCGCTGCTGGAGTGAAACAGGTTCTCGCTGACTGCATTAGAGCCGGCGTGAAGGCCTCCGTGATAATCACCGCAGAGATTCAGTATGAAACACCTGACCCAAAAAAAGAGCAGGCAGCGCTCGTAGAAGAAGCTCGTAAGAGTGGGATGAGGATCTGCGGTCCAAATTGCGAAGGCGTAATATACCTAGGTACTGGCACATGGGCCACTTTCCTAGCCCATCCATCACCGCTTCGCGGTGAAATTGCATTCGTTACTCAGAGCGGGGGCGTGGGAGAGTATGTACTTCACAAGCTGTGGGAGAGGCAGGTCGGCGTAAGTGGCTGGGTTTCTTCAGGCAACGAAATGGATCTCCAGGTAGCAGACTACATCGAGTACTTTGCTCATGACAGAGAGACAAAGGTCATTTCCGTGTTCCTTGAAGCCGCCAGAGACGGACCGAAATTCATCGCCGCAGCGCGTCTGGCATTTGAACAACGAAAACCCCTTGTCATCCTAAAGGTGGGGCGGTCCGAGCAGGGCAGAAAGACAGCTCTCACACACACTGGGGCGATTGCTGGGAGATACGGGGTATATATGGGGCTGTTCCGTCAACTCGGAATCGTTAGGGCGAGGACACTTCAAGAGCTTATTGATCTTCCGCTGGCACTGGCTTGGGAGCCTATTCCAGCTGGGAACAGCGTGGCGATTGTGGCAGACTCAGGTGGTATGGCAGCTGTTTTCGCGGACCAAGCCGCCCAAGAAGGCTTGTCCATCCCGAGTCTAAGAGATGACACGCGGGAAGGACTGGCGGAGTTGCTACCTTCGGAGGCGAAAGCTACCAATCCTCTCGACATCACAGCGCTCGTGGGACCAAGAGAGGTAGCCACCGTTCTAGAGTCAATAGGGCGAATTATTCTCAACGACGCGACATGTGACATGTTGATTTTGGGAATAAGCTACTGGCCACGGGGCGTATTTCTTGAGGTTGTTGAGGCTTTGGGAAAATTGCATAAGACCGCCGGAGACTTGACGAAGCCTGTCCTTCCTGTGTTTACTGCGGTAACTCCCAAGAGTCACTCTGACCTTCTCTCCAGAGCTGCAGAACTAAGGCTGCCAGTCTACCTGATGCCTGAAGCGGCTGTCGCCAGTGCACGTGCGCTAGCGGAATACTCGCACGCGCGGCGCGAGAGACTCGATCGCTAACTTCTTTCTCGCTCGGGCTTTTTTCTACTCGTGAAAAGTGTTTCCGTGCCGGCAGCTTGCACAATCCCCCAACGAGTTTTTAATATATTACGAAGCCCGCTACATTGCCACCGCTCTATGGAGGATTAATGAAAATTGGCTAAGGCAACAAGACCCGTGGTGAAGTTCATGGGCATCGGAGTGTTACTGCTCGGCATAGTCATGTTCGCAATTCCTTATGTCATGGACGCCGCGAACAGACTTGTCAGAGAGCCTGAATGGTGGGAGACTCACGAAGGAGTCGTCGCTTACTTCTGGAAGGGCACTGACATGGTCTGGGCATTCGCGACAGGCATCCTGATACTAGGACTGGCCCTTTTCGGCGCCTCCTTTGCACTCAAGGACTAGCCATAAGCGGAAAATTGGAGTTGAGAGAATATGTCATCAAAACCTAAGGGCCGATCGTACATCTTTGGGACACCTATCGCGTGGATAGCAGCTTACGGAGCACTCGTCGGGGTCACTTCATTCGTGCCTCTGCTACCCTACCCTGGCGGGGGAGGGTACTGGCCTCTTGCCGTAGTCCTAGCATGTGTCGCTCCGCTGGTTCTGGGCCCCATTCCAGGAATCATCAGTTCATTCGTCGGAGGAGTGATAGGTATGTTCATCGCTCCAGGCGCCTATCCGCTCGGAATATTTGATGCCTTCCAAGTAGCCACCATCCCAGCCATCATGGCAGGTCTAGCACTGAACACAGGCCCCAAGAAGTACTGGGCATTATTCGCGGGGGTACTAGCAGTAGCAACGCTGTCATTCTTCGTAATCATGTACGTCTATCCTTGCATACCTTGCATGACAGGCGGCTGGGCACCAGTTTCACCAACGGACTATTTCCTCGTACTTCTCTACTACTGGTTGCTACCGGGAGTCGTACTCTTATCGCCACTTGGAAGCAAGTACATCTACAAGTGGGCGCGCAGTTCAGACTTGAAAGAACGATTCGCCGGAATCTTCTTCGGCACTTGGATGGGGATGAATGCCTTTTACGTTACGCCGACATTCTGGTCATTCTGGTACATCTACGAGTATCCATCAGGACTACTATACTTCCAAGCCGCACTTATCTATACATGGTACATGCCGTTGTTCGCGATTCTTACGACATTTATTGCGGCCCCCATGGCGACAGCGTTAGGAAAGAGTGGAATGGCGAAGCCACCGAACGTCATATGGTAGGCCTCTTCCTCCTCCCTCTTTTTTTCATTCAATGCAATCCTAATGGAGTCTGGTTGATGAAGCAGAAATGGAGACCCTCGTAACAGACGTCCAAGATCTTTCTTTCACATACCCAGATCAAGTGCAAGCTCTCAAGAATATTCGCCTGCAAGTTTCCAGAGGCGAGATAGTCGCCATCATGGGGGCAAATGGCGCCGGCAAGACGACCTTGTGTCGTCACCTTACAGGCATCATACCCCATGTCGTTCAAGGCACTACGCAGGGAAAAGTGCTTGTTGTGGGGATGGATGTGAATGAGCATCCGGTGCATGAACTCGCTCAGAAGATAAGTTTCGTAACACAGGACCCCGAGGGCCAACTGGTAAACCCAGACGTTCTCATGGAAGTCGCCTTCGGGTCCGAGAACCTAGGGCTACCGAGAGAAGAGATCTTGAGGAGAGCAAAATGGGCTCTCGGCGCAGTCGGTCTGCAAGGATTTGAGTCACGTTCTCCAATGGAACTTTCCGGTGGTGAAAAGCAGAGACTTGCGCTCGCAGCGGGGCTAAGCATGCAACCCGAGCTGCTTGTCTTGGATGAGCCCACTTCGCAACTTGATCCGATAGGGACGACCGAGGTGTTCGAGGTACTCGTCGATCTGAAAAGAAGGTACAATATGACAACCGTCTTAACGACACATGCCTCTGAGGAGGCACCAACATTTGCAGATCGAGTCATAGTCCTCAGCAATGGAATGATCGTTGCCCAAGGCACGCCGAGAGAAGTCTTCGCTCAAGTAGACCTATTGGATGAGGTCGGAGTTCAGGTTCCCCAGCTTGCAACGGTCGGACGTACGATCAACCCAGAGCAACCGCCGCCTTTGACCATTGAAGAGAGTAAGAAACAGATTGTGGAATTGATTGAAACGAAGGAACTCATGCCGAGAAAAGTGAGTCGTGCGAACAAATCGGTACCTAAGGAAGAGGTTGTCCTCGAATGCATGGATCTCACATTTACATATCCGGGTATTCCGCCCGTTACCGCCCTCAGAAACCTGAACCTAAAGGTTCGCAAAGGTGAAATGATTGGAATCGTTGGACAGAATGGTTCAGGTAAGACGACACTCGTCAAGCTATTCTTGAAGTTGCTGACTCCCACCAAGGGCCAAGTATTTTTCAGAGGAAGGAACGTCAAAGATTTCACGACAGCGGAACTGGCGACCTCGATGGGCCTAGTGCTGCAGAACCCTGATGAGCAATTGTTCACCATTTCGTGTAAGGACGAAGTTGAATTCGGACTTCGCAATCTGAAGTTGTCCGAGGACGAAATCAATCACAGGGTAGACGAGGCCCTAGGTTTTGTCGGTCTCAAAGAGCAAAAGGAGATCTTCCCCTTCAGGCTCAGTTTTGGAGACCGCAGGAGTCTCACGGTCGCAGCAGTAATAGCGATGAGACCTGAAATTGTCATACTGGACGAGCCCACCACGGCGCAGGACTATCTCGGGAGGCACCGCATCGCAAAGCTCGCGAAGAAACTGAATGAAGCCGGCCATACAGTCATCATGATTACTCACGATATGAACCTAGTCACCCAGTACGCAGACAGGACTGTCGTCATGTTCAATGGTGAGATTCTGTTGGACGGAGCTACCGAGGAGGTTTTCGCAGAAGTTGAGACGCTCAGGAAGGCGTTCATAAAGCCGCCTCCCGTCTCACTCCTGGCAAGAGAACTCGAGCCGTATGGAATCTCTGGGGACATATTGACTGTGGACGAACTCTTGGACTCATTGACTGGGGACGCCGATAAGTGACGACATTAGAATATGTTCGAAAGGATACAGCCGTCCATGGGCTGCAGGCTAGCACTAAGCTGCTGCTAACGGTGACGAGCCTCGCCATTAGTCTCTTCGCTCTAGATTTCGTCCTGCTTGGCGTCTGGATAGTCTTCTTGCTCGCTTGGTGGGTGATCGCAGGGATCGAGTTCAGGCGATTAGGAATCATTCTGAAAATCCTGCTCGGGACATACATCTTCCTGATAGTCCTTCAGGGCTTCACGTATCGCTTCGGCAGCACGGAGCTATTCCGATTGGGTGTATTCATGGTTGGAACACGCAATTGGGCCTCGTACACACTCGAGGGATTCCTTTGGGGGACACTGATTTTCATGCGCGTTCTCGCCGTCGTATTTTCCTTGCCAATCTTGACGATGACCACGCCCATGACGAAAATAGCTGCGAATATGGGCCAGATGAAGATCCCGTATCACTTCACACTGATCTTCGTCACGGGAATCAGGTTTGTGCCGCTTGTGTTTCAGACTTGGAATAATGTGCTCCAGGCTCAGAAGCTGAGAGGCCGTAACATCGACAAACTTCCACTTCACAAGAAGGCAGGTGTGTACACGAGCGTCCTCACTCCGGTGCTGCTATACCTCCTGAAGCTCTCTACAACACTGCAGACCGCGTTGGAATGTAGAGCCTTCGGCGCGCCCACGACGCGAACCTATCTCGAAGAGACCAAGCTTAGAGCGGGAGATTACGTTGCGCAGATCGGTACATTAGCACTGGCCGCGGCTATGATCGCCTTGAAGGCGATGGGCTACTCATCAGTACAATATGTTATTCGAGTATGAGCTTCGGTATCCCCGTCGCAGCTGTTCAGTAAGCTAAAATTCTTCTGCTGTCTCGCAATGGTTAGATGAGAATTGAAGGTTCTAGAGCTCTTCAGCCTCAACGGGAAATCAGCAATCGTCACTGGCGGCTCGATTGGAATTGGTTTCACGATTGCTGAAGCGCTGGCAGAGGCCGGCGCAAATCTGGTCATATGCGCAAGGAATTTCTCACGTTGCGAAAAAGCTGCGCACGAACTGAGAAAGCTGGGAACAAATGTGATCCCTGTAGAGGCAGACGTAGCAGATCCACACCAGGTCGAGGCAATGGTGTCCGTATCTCACGAGAAGTTGAGACGTATCGACATTCTCGTAAATAATGCGGGCATAGCGTGGGCAGCTCCTGCCGAGAAGATGACTTTGGAAGACTGGAAGAGGGTCATTGACGTCAATTTGACTGGAGCATTCATCTGCAGTCAAGCGGTCGGACGCAGAATGATTCGGGACGGTGGAGGCGTCATCATTAACATGTCCTCGGTCGTGGCCGACCGAGGAACAGATCCCGGCCTTCTCGACACAATATCGTACAGCACAAGCAAGGGAGGCATGATCAGTTTCACCAAAGACCTTGCTGTCAAATGGGCCAAGTATGGGATAAGGGTGAACGCCCTAGCCCTCGCGTTTTTCCCAACGCATCTGACGGAATGGGTCATTGAGCAGCGGAAAGAGAAGATTCTCGAGAGGATCCCTATGAGAAGACTTGGAGGCTCGGATGATGTTAAGGGTGCGGCCCTATTTCTTGCGTCGCGCGCATCTGACTACGTAACAGGACACGTGCTCAACGTGGACGGAGGCATGTCAGCATACCTGTGACTGGGCGTTATAGACTCATAAACTAAGACCGAGACAGGTATAATGTTGATGTGAGATTGTGGACTGTCAGATCCGAATCGGGGACACTTCATGCTGTCCTGATACAGGACACAACTCTGAACTTTTGGGAGAATAAGCTTCCATTCGCCGGAAGTGAATCGAATCTCCAATACTTGACGAGATGCCCGCACGCCGACTACGATGCTGGAGGACACAATCAATGGCTACAGTTAGAGCAGTTGCTCAAAGAAGAGGAAGTTGAAGTATTCGAAGTAGTCTCGATATTGCGGAAAGCTATCGAACAGGCCTCGGAGACCGAGAGGAAAGAGATCATCAAGAGATTCTGGGGACCTAACGAAAGCGCCCCTGCTCCAAGCGAACTCAAGGTTGAGCACCTCACAGATGGATATCCGCCAACTCCATCCTACGATCAAGCTAATGATCAGGTTGTCCTTCCAGACTTCAAGAGAGCAGGGTGGACTTACACCAGAGACACATCGTTCACCACGCAAATCGGGACAGTAATCTGCAACATGAGGAGATACAGCAGACGATTCGAACCACAAGTCGTGAAGCTTGCATACGTGTCTGATCCTATTTTGCAGAAGAATGTCAATATCATTTGGGACGCTAATGAGCTGTCAATGGCAAACACGGAGCCCGCCAACATTGAGGGTGGTGACACGGAGATCATTGACGATGAAACTATCGCAGTAGGTCTGGGCCAACGATCGACTTTCACCGGCTTCATCGAGTTTGCGAAGAAAATATTCTCAACCGACAAGAATCGCCAAATCAAATATGTTTGTGCCGTCCACAACGCGGATCACCCAGCGGTAGACTACATGCACTTGGATGTTGTGATCAACTTTCCAGCAAACCGCAAGGCGCTCATCATGCCGTACTACTTCGAAAGCGAACTCGTGAGAGACATGCCCCCGAAGAAGCTCCTCCTGAAACTGTTAGCGGCGACTAGGGCTCAATCAGAACGTGACGCAAGACCAATGCAAGATGTTGTCAGCCCATCGGCCTTTGAAAAGGCCGGCCAGTGCTACGTATACGTCAGGGGCAAAGATGATGACCCAACGCTTCTCAGGCGCGAAGTAAGCCTTGTAGATTTCCTCATCAAAGAAGACAAAATCGACAAGGACGGCCTGATCTACGTAGCAGGCCAGCCAAAAGAAAAGAACGAAGTGAGACATCTAATGCTCGCTCTAATGGAGCAGGCTCGAGGTGCAACCAACATAGTCACCATAAAATCGGGTACAGTGATATCCTATGCACGTACAACCGCAACGATCGAAGAGCTGAAGAGATACGGCATTCGCGTCAAGAAATGGGACGACAGCCACCTCGACATGCTCGGCGGACCGCACTGCTCAACTTCACCCCTCTCCAGAGACTCCAGTTGATTATCACTTTTGCATTGATCGAGAAGACCTTTCTTTGATTCTCTTAGAGACGATTCGCTAGAGGAATCGAGGCTCCTGTCCTCGAAAGCTGTAACAGCCGAGAAGATATCTGAGAATCGTAGAAAACGCAGCGCGGGGCACCACATTCGAACTTGGGCTTAGGGCTTGGGTTCCTTTTCTAAGTCCCTACGCTCATCATGGAAGTCGCCCCAAAACATGCGCCCAAGATTCGAACGATCCTGACGGGGCATTGTTGTCATTGTCGGGACCGTTCGCCTCTTTCCTTGATAGCTGGTACTCGTTGCACTTGTGGGACGAGCTGGAGACGCTTCTGCTCCTAGTCGTGATGATCATCGGAGGCGTCATTGCACCGTTGCCAGGGTTAGGTTTGCGAACTTTCTCCTTTCCAAGGAAATCGCAGCGACTGCCCTCGGTCATTTGCCAATGGACTGAACCGCATGGGGTTCGATATGAAGGAAGGATCGCAGAACTATACCCCGTAGAATTGCAGAGAGGTGGTTGTTAGGACGACAACTTTCTTCAGACCTTAACCAAGCCCTTGCCGACCTTGCGTTTCGCGACTCGAGCTCCTCTTCGAAGCGCACGTTTAACGCGTGCCTTCAGCTTGGGCTTCCGTTTTCTCCGTGTAGGCAAAATGGATCCTAAGTCCCTCTGAGAAATGTAACACTGACTTTTCTTTTTTCTCTCACATCTACCTAGGTTGCATGACTTCTTCCGCCCTTCCTCATGCTGGTTCCCCACATTCGAAAGGACATCCCGAGTGCGAAATCCATCCGCAAGCGACTCACAAAGCGGGCTCCTATCTGCCTGTGCAGAACTCACTGCTTTTTGTGCTGGACCGTTTCCACGATGTGTATTGAATGACTGCTGTCTGTGCGCACCAAGAGAGGTCACAACAATCTTGTCTGGTTTACCAAGTTGGAGTTGGACTAGCTGAGAACTGTACTGGCGATGTCTCCTGCGACTCCTTGTTTCTTCAGGTACGTACAGAACTGTCAATGATCGATGCGAATTTCTTTCCTCATTCTGTACAGCATTCTGTTTGTTTGGAAGAATTTGAATCCATAGCTCGTGTAAAGTCGTTGAGCCGGAGCATTCTTTCCAAAAACATCTACTTCGACCCATCTCTTATCCAAATGTTTCGCGATTGTTTCGATATAGTCAAGGATGAATGTGCCTATTCCAAGTCGTCTGTACTCTTTCGCGACACCCAGGCTCGCCACGCGCAAGCTTTCGTGATATTCTTGGATAGCAAACAACCCGACAATTTCAGCTTCCAGTTTAACAAAATAGCAGGGAAGTCTGAGGAGGACAAGCGCGTGCGTCTCAGCAATGTGAAACATTAGAGACAAGGTGGAGAGAGGCCAAGGCAAACTCGCAGATAACGCGCTGCCCTCTTCGCTGTCCTTAAAGAAACGATGCTCGAGCAAGAGAAACTTGAGATGCCTAATCCCCCTTACAGCTTCGAACTGCAACTTCCCGAAGATATTTGGTGCAGCTGCAGCCTCCTTCTTCAAGCATAAACCTCTATTCAGCGCATCTGTAGCATGCAGAAGTTATCCACTACATGTCAAAACCAGTTAGCGGACATTTGAGCTTTCACCGAAAATTTCCCACAAGCCCCAGAACGCTCCGTCGTACCCCTGTATCTGCCAGCTGTCATTTCTGCGATAAGACTACTTCCGAGTCCGCTCTTCTAGGAACACTAAGGTGCTATCTTGTGAAGTAGTCTGCGTGGCTGTTCGTGGACATCTTGTTACACCCGGTCGAGAGTATCCAGCACTCAACCGATGAAAATCGTCATGAGTTGGATTCCAACCTAGCAAGCCGGCCACATGATCATCAGATTAGATTTGCACAAATGGATTAGCCGTCGCGAGCCAGCCTACCCAACCCCAAACAAACCTTATTCGTTGCTGTGAAAACTGCTAGTCGATCGTCTTGATTAACTACATCCCTCTTGCAACCAGTCTGATCTCAGCATGCATCACTGGATTACTATTGAGACAATTCAAGGCTCGACGGAAATTACATCAACTTGTTTGGATGATATCAATGAGTTTGTTCGCCTTAGGCGCCTTCTTGGAGTTCATTATGAATCCGAGCATAGTTGGGCCAAACGAGTTGTTGATCAAGATGTATTACTTGACGGTCGGTCCACAGGTCAGCCTTCTTGGAACCGGTGTTCTGCTGCTTATTTCTTCAAGATGGGGAATCCGCGTCCTATGCATCGTCGTCGCGATGTCAGCTTTGCTCCTCCTATTGGGGGCTCTTGTTCCCATCGATATATCTGATGCCATAAAGGGCTTCCAGTCGTCAGTGGTCTTCGGAGTTCGAGATGCAGCCCGTTCTTTCGCGCGACCCGTTAGGCTGCTAACTATTGGATTGAACATCTACGGAGCATTTGCGCTTATAGGAGGCTCGCTCCTCTCATTCATCTTGGACAGACGAAGAACCTATGCGCTGTTGATCGCCATAGGGGGATCGTTGAATGCCATCGGTGGGGCATTACTGGGCATCTTTGGAAACCCGGACATTTTTCTAGAATTCGAATTCCTGGGAGCAGCTGCACTGTCCGCCGGATTTCTCATGAGCTACCGTTTCACAGCCCCCACTCGACGTAAGGCAACTGAGATTTCACTGGCAAGGTGGCGGCCCGCGATACCTCATTCACGGAGGTACGCTCTGGCTGCTATCTTTGGTGCGGTCATATTCATATCGAAGATTTTTGCTCCCACTCCAATCAAACATTCTATGGTGTTGATTCAGGCATTGCTGCTTGGCTTGGCAGCACTTCTCCTGTCGCCTCTGGGAGCAACCTTTGTATCTACAATCGCCGGCTTGCTCAGCGCTAGCTGGAGCTCGGAGCTTGCTGTATTCACCTTAACGTTTGCAATCGGCTACGGTCTACTAATCGACGGGTTGATCTGGATCTTCAAAGCTAGGAGAAGCAACTTCGAGGTTGACGCACCCCGATTTACGCTTGCGATCACATTTAGCACCGCGATCATTGGTTTGGTCGCATATTGGGTTACTGTTGTCTTGGGACTGCTCCCACGCAATCCTGTAGCGGAAATCCTAATTCTGATTGGTGGAGTTCTAAGCGGATTAGCGGGAGGATACTTGAGCGTTGTTATCTGGCGACGCGCGGCCAGATACTTCGCAGGGTAGCTTCTATCATGCGCGCTACCAACAATCTTCCGCTTGCCAAGAAAATACGTTCCTAAGAAAGAGTGGCCTCGCGTCTGAAGCGGAGTCCCCGCACTTGTAGTAGGAGAATGTTGAACAGGCCAAGAGGGAATGCCTACCTCTCCCGAGCGATAGCAATCCTCAGAGCACGCTATGCCTAGATAGCATATACTGTACTTTGATAACGTCCTTAACAATCGGCATACGCTCGCTTGATTGAACGAGACTTGGAATTCGCACTAAGCAAGAGCCAGAAGGATGTCGTGAGGAGGACTCGAAGCTTCGTCGACGAGCATGTCTTGCCGAAGGCGGATCGTTGGGACAAAAGTGGCAGATTCCCGGTCGAAGCTTGGCGGGCTCTAGCGAAATCCGGGCTCTCTGGCTTGCCCATTCCAAGGAAGTATGGGGGAGCCGGACAAGATGTCATCGGCTACGTCCTCGCCGTCGAAGAAATATCCAAAGCATCCGCAGCGCTCGGGGTCACTCTTGCAGTGCACACTTCCCTTGCCAGTCAACCGCTACTATGGTTCGGGAATGAACAACAGAAGGTGAGATATCTGAGGCCTCTAGCGCTGGGGAAAAAGTTTGGATCTTTCTGTGTGACGGAGCCCGGGGCTGGCAGCGATGTGGTATCAATGGATTCTAAGGCGACGCTGGAAGAGGATGAATATGTGATCAGTGGTCGCAAGTATTTCATCGTGAACGCTCCTATAGCGAGCACCTACCTCGTTTTCGCCATGACAGACAAGTCTCTCGCACATCGTGGCATCTCATGCTTCATCGTTGAGAGAGACACCCCCGGCGTCAAGATTGGAAAAATATTCAACAAGATGGGCATCCGCTCATCTCTAGTTTCCGAAGTGATATTCGATCACGTCCGAGTGCCAGCGAAGAATATGCTTGGCCTTCGTGGAGATGGGTTCAGGATCGCCATGGATACATTGGATTGCGGGCGGATCAGCATCGCCGCCCAAGCTGTTGGGATAGCACAAGCGTCTCTTGATGCTGCGATAGCACATGCGAGGTCCAGAGTTCAGTTTGGAAAGCCGATAGCGGATCTGCAGGCCATTCGTTGGATGATTGCTGACATGGCCACCGAAATTGAGGCCGCAAGATTGCTAACCTACAAGGCGGCCCAGCTCACTGATCAAGGGAGGAAACACACGAAGGAAGCAAGCATGGCAAAGCTGTTCGCCGCGTCTACAGCCGTAGAAGCGGCGCGGAAAGCGATTCAGATCCATGGGGGTTACGGGTACATGACCGACCTGCCCCTCGAGAGGTACTACCGAGACGCGAAGATCACTGAGATCTACGAGGGAACTTCTGAGATCCAAAGGCTCGTGATTTCAAACGAGCTTCTCTGAGGTGTTTGGATGGTTCTGAAATCGAAAGACCAGTACTTGGAAAGCATCAGGAAATTGGACGCCGACGCCTACATGCGCGGGAAGCGCATCTCAGATGTGACTAGGAACGGATTTACGCGTTTGGCCTTGAATGGAATCGGCCAGATATACGAGCTCTCTCTGGACAAGAAGTATGAGACGCTTCTAACGAGGAAAACTGAAGTCGGTGCCAAGATTAGTGCTTACTGTTCAATACACAGGTCGAAAGAGGACTTAGTGAACCGTGTACGCACGGCACGTCTGATCTGTCAAAAGACTGGGGTATGCACTGCGAGCCGCTGCTGCGGCTGGGACGCCCTTAACGCGCTCTGGTACAGCACGTTCGAGATCGATTCCCGCTTCGGAACAGACTACCACAAGAGGCTGAAACGATACGTCGCAAGAGTTCAAGGCAAAGATCTTACTTTTGCTGGCGCACTTACTGACGCGAAGGGCAACAGGTCGCTGAAGCCGAAGCATCAGCCGGACAGGGATATGTACCTAAGGATGGTTGATGAGAACAGGAAGGGGATCGTTGTCCGAGGCGCCAAGAGCATGATTGGCGGGGCCATAGGTTCACACGAGATCATCGTTCAGCCTGGCGTCGGCTTTTCTGAAGCGGAAAAGGAGCATGCTGTTGCTTTCGCTATGCCCCTCAACGCCGAAGGAATCATTCAGGTGGTCGACATGCAGCCGGGTGGACAAGCGAAGCTAGAAGAAGGATTTGACAAAGGAAACGTAAGCTTTGGTTCCTCTGAATCATTGATCGTCTTTGACGATGTGTTCGTCCCCAGAGAGCGAGTGTTCATGAGTGGTGAGTATGAGTACGCTGCGGAAACCGTGACGAAGTTCGTGCAGCTCCACCGAATGGTACTTGGCGGATGTCTGGCGGGATGCGGGGACGTGTTGACGGGGGCCGCCGCTCTCCTTGCAGAGTACAATGGCCTCTCTAGGCAGCTATCCGACCGTCTTGCAGAGATGACCTATTTCTCTGAGGCGCTGTACGCTCAAGCACTAGGTTCAGCACACGAAGGAAAAGGAACCCCCTCGGGAGCATGGTTCCCGGATCCCCTGCTTGCCAATGTCACCAAGATCAGTGTCTCTCGTCTCCCCTACGAGATCCAGAAGATAGCTGAGGACATCGCGGGTGGTATCATCTCTTGCATGCCGTCAGAGCTGGATCTGAGGAATCCGAAGATCGGCCCCTTAGTCGAGAAGTATTATCGCGGAATCCGTGGAGTCTCAGCCGAGAAGAGACTGAGAGCTGCCAAGCTAATACAGAGCATGGTGGCCGGTCCTGGAAGACTAGGAGCATTATGCATGCATGGAGGTGGCTCACCCGCAGCCGCTCAGATGACGATCAGGCAACTCGCAGATCTCGAGAGCAAGAAAGATATGGCAAGAAAGTTGGCTGGCATTCAAGAAGCATCTTGAAATCCGAACGATAATCGCTCAGGACACTGAACAGTAGAAAATCATACTCAATCGACAAGTAGTCACGGGTCTTGTTAAGAATAGCTGGCGGCTGCAAAGCTTACTCTAGAACATGTATGTTCTTCTTCTTGCACATTTCCTTGAGTATCTTTGGCCACACGGTTACGCTGACTTCTCCAAGATGGGCCTTCCTGAGCAGAAGCATGTACGTCCTAGACTGCCCGATCCCACCGCCAATGCTGAGCGGGAGCTCGTTATTCATGATCCCTTGATGGTAGGGAAACTCTAGGAAGTGAAGTTGCCCGGAAATCTCCAGCTGCTTCCTTAGCGATTTAGCGTTTACACGAATACCCATTGACGTAAGCTCGTGCCGGCGCTCTGTCACAGGGTTCCAGACGAGGATATCACCATTCAGGCCATGCATAGGCATACCTTTCTCGGACCTCGTTTCGGTGACCCAATCGTCATAGTCGGCCGCTCTCATTTCATGGGGTAACCCGTCTCTCAGTGGATAACCGACCCCGATGATGAAGATTGCAGGGTATTCCTGCAGAGTCAACGTCTCACGTTGCTTGCGCGGCAAGTCTGGGTACTTGTCAAGGATGTCTTCAGCATGAAGGAATGTTAGCTCATCTGGAAGGTTCGGATGCTTCTCTATCTTCAGCTGAGGAAACAATTCTTGAATGTGAGTCTCGGCGCCCTTCAGGACCTTCCAAATCTTTCTAATGGTGTCCTTCAAGTAGTCAAGGTTGCGTTGCTCCTCGGTGATGGCTTTTTCCCAGTCCCACTGGTCAACATAGACGCTGTGATCGTGATCTAGGAAGTAATCTTTGCGAACAGCGCGCATGTCTGTGCAAATGCCTTCACCAACCCCCATCCCAAACTGCTTCAATGCTACTCGCTTCCACTTCGTGGCAGCCTGCACTATCTGCGCATCGATCGGATGCTTGTCATAGTCGTTCGAAATGTGGAACTGAATCGGAGTACGTGATCCATCCCGGTCCAGCAGATCATTGACGCCGCTCTCAACGTCCACGATAAGCGGAACCTGAACCATCATCAAATTGAGTTCTCTACACAGATTCTCCTCGATGTAGTTCTTCACTGCAAAGACAGCTTTCTGTGTCTCCCTAGGGTTCAGAAGAGAGCTGTAGTCCTCTGGCAGGATTTTCTCCAGCTCGTCATAACTGCCAATTCCTGGTCCAGCTAGGTCAGCCTTCTTACTTGCAATCATTTCGCTCGAATTCTGAGGAGATCGGGGAGGTTATTACGCCTGCTTCTGCTTACCAAAACTGACAAGACAGGTATCGCGGACCTTCACGAATTCCTAGTTTTCTACGTCACGAACTTGACGCTATCCGAAAATGATGAGGGTCGATCCAACCACGTAGTAGAAGGTCAAGACGCCACCAAATCCCAATTTGATGAGTATGTGACTTGCCGGGATGGTCTTCCCGAAGAAATCAAATGTTCCATGACCATGTCTGAGACTGTACCAATAGACTCGTGTATCATACAACCCGAAGATAAGCAGACAGACACCTATTGATTTCAAGAATAGGCTGGGCAGCAACCCGTACACCGGGCGTCGCATTCGGAAGAACTTTCTCTCCCGACTGATTTATCGTGCACTCTCAGCTAATCCTTTCATTGTTCGCATGCAGATATGTGATTTGTCGACGTAGTTTTCGAAAGAAATCGAACGATCGGCGACCGTCTGGGAGACTGTAGTAAGAAACTCGCGTGTCATCCGACTCAACACGAGTAGGCGAACGCCTATTGATTTCAAGAATAAGCTAAGCAGTAAGCCCCATACTTGACATGTTGCTGGGAAGAGCTGTGTCCCTCGACGAATCTGCAATGCATTGTCGGCTCGTCCTTGTATACGCCGATGTCGGTTCTCTGGGAAAACTCTCATTTTCCGGAAATTGCTGGCGTCGCTGCATGAATGGCCTTGAGATCCTAGACGAAGCTCTCAAACGCTTTGTTCAGCAACAGCGGCTTGGCTTTGTAGCCACAGTGTCTCCGAGTGGCAAACCGAATCTCTCACCGAAGCGATCCCTCACCGTTTGGGATGATTCGCACCTCGTCTTCGCCGATATTCACTCGCCTGGCACGCTGGCGAATCTTCGACGCAATCCTGCAGTTGAGATAAACGTTGTTGACCCCATCTTCCGTAAGGGCTACCGATTCAAAGGTGAAGGTACAAAAGGGCCGTTGTTCAAGAAAAATCCCGCCTTCTACGAGCAGGACGAGCAAGCCGGAGGAGACAGGATTCGTGGAAGAGCCCGTGCCATAGTCTTGGTACGGATTAGACGCGTGATACCTCTTACGTCTCCTGAATATGATTTGGGCGTAAGCGAGGAAGAAGTCAAGGCCAGACGGGAAAAGTACTGGACCACGAACAAGAGGATATTTTGAACTCAAAAGTAGTGATGTAAGATTTCGGTTATGTTCGCCTCGTAATTCCCGAAAGGCGATGGTGAGATGAACACGTCATCCACGCCATTCTCATGGTAAAGTTTCACCCGCTCTCTGAGTTCCCGAACCGTCCCGAGAACCATTAACCTGTCGACCATTTCGCGCGTAACGATACGTTTCACCCCATCCCTGTCCTTCGCTTTCCATGCCTCCATCATGGCTTTCGCTTGGAGGGCGAAACCGATGCTTGAAAAGAGCACGGAGTAGGCGGGTGCACTCGCGTAGAAACTTACCAAATCTTTTCCAGCATCGAGGCCTCTATCATCATCCCCTAGGACGTAGGAATACAACATAACTGATAGAACTGGCCGCTCCTTTCTTCCCATTTCTCGACGACCATGTTCAATCAACTGAATGGCATGCCCGATCCGATCCGGAGGATAGAGGTTTAGAATAACCCTGTCGGCGAGAGAGCCCGCCTTCTTGATCATCTGATCGTTCAACGCAGCTAGAGCTATCCGAGGCGGGGCTTTGGTTCTAAATCTGGCATTCGTAGGGGAATAGTAGGAACCTTGGAAGCTGAATCTTTCCCCCAAAAAATATTGGCGCAACAGTTTGACTGTCTCGTCGAGTCTACGAATTGGTGTGTCAAACCTCTGTCCGTGCCAGCTCTCCACAATTGCGGGGGTACTTACTCCCAAGCCAAGAGTAAACCTCCCCCCGCTGAGCTCATTGACAGTCGCGCCTATCAAAGCCAATTGGCCTGGCGACCTTGTGAATATGTTAACAATCGACGTGCCCAGCTGGATCTTCCTTGTTGCACAGGCTGCAATCGTTGCTAGCACGGATGCATCGCGAATAGTTGTCTCTCCAAACCAGAGCCCCGTGAAACCACGTTTCTCCGCCTCAGCGCTGATCTCCGATATGCGTTGCGAGTCGAGGTCTCCGTTGCCGCTCAACATTATGCTAGTGGACATTGCGATTCGCGACGCCTACCCTATTTTCGATAAAAAGGTAACGCAAGCGCATTGATGCGTAAGAACAATTATTACGTGAACCATGAATCATCTTGCCGTGAAAGTTATGCCGAAATTATTGGCCGAGCTTGCCGTCAACAAGTGTCTCTGCATCAGATCCGATGACGCAGTCACAATATTCTTCAACCCCC
>Ga0209725_1000512_pt1 | contig 23944 bp, 23 predicted proteins | sample I18A1metaG_FD_184145 | JGI IMG/M metagenome (GOLD analysis project Ga0209725, IMG submission 184145) | Lake sediment bacterial and archeal communities from Gulf of Boni, Indonesia to study Microbial Dark Matter (Phase II) - ​I18A1 metaG... | ecosystem: Environmental > Aquatic > Freshwater > Lake...
CCGGCCCATTAGGCGGGCTGCAGTGTCGCGGTAGTAGATTCGTCCGTAGCTGAAGTAGCTTCGACCTGTGACCTCGAAGACCTGCAGCGGTGTGTTCTCCCTACCAAGTACAAGCTTGTGGAGTGCGTCGTGTTCGTTGGCGCGTTGGGTTAGGTAAGGGAAAATGAAGGAGTCGCCGCCGTCGGTACGTACGATATCTGGATCGAATTCATTGAATGCCTCGACGAGACCTAGTAGTTTGTCTGTCTCTGAGCCTGAGTCGATCCGTCTTTCCTCACCCTCCATCGTGATGGTGATAGCATCTATCGGATCGTTCATAGTCGGTATTCGCTTGTTCACTTTCGTGCGGATAGCCAGCTCAGCTATTCTAAATGATGGGACTTCGTAGTCCGTGGAATCGGATGAATCGAGAAGACGCCAAACTATGCGACCGCCGCGGTTGTCGGCTTCGACATAGGCTAATGGGAAGAGATCTTTTTGATAGAGGTACATCTGCGAGGACGCTATGTCAACATCATACGGCCTATACTTGCTCCCGTAAGCTGCAAGCCGCTGAACCTTCTGCGCTAACGCTGTAGCTTCACGGTCGGAGGAGACCTCGATCTCAAGAACCTTGGACCGTGATTGATCGTTTGGCCTTTCGAATCTCTCAACAAAACTACATCGGTCGCGTAGCTCAGGCCGGCCGGCAAGGTCGATGAGATCGGTGAAGCTGCCGGCGATGTGGATTCTTGCGGCCCACTCGTCTACGAGCCTTACACATTCGCCGTTGCGTTTCTTCAGCCACAGAACCATGCGGCCTGGCTTTGGGTAGAGATCGAAGAGCCAACCTTCTGTCTTCACTTCAGTTGTTCCTTCATTCGTCTTTCGAGTTCGGTGATCTTTTTGTGATGCGCGAAAAGCATTGAGAGTAGTAACGGGAATTCCTTCACCGATGAAGCAAGGACTCCCGCGGCTGAAGCGTAGAGCTTACATTGGTTCAGGAGGTCTTCGAAGACCATTCGATCTTCAGCCCTCAAGAACTGTTTAAACTTGTTCATCTTCGCCAACTCTTGCTCGACGACGATCCGCCAGGACGGGATCGTTCTTCCCATTCTCTATCCCTCCACGTAATCTTCAAGCAATTGATCAGTACGGCCTTCTCGCTGTGAGATCTTTTGAAGCGGCAATGATTTGTGATGCACCAAAGTGAATCGTGTGAACGCGCCACGGCCTTCGACACGGATGGCCGCATGTGCGGTTTGTATGAGCGCTGTGTCGAAGGGCCCAACGTCTTGGCGGGGGCTTGTTGCGATCGCAAGAGAGCCTGTGATCTCAGCGATCGCTGACAACGAACGTAATACTCGCTGAAAGACGCGATAGGCTTCCTGTTTATCTTTGATCTCCGGATCTTGAAAGAGTTCAGTTATGCCTGAGACGATCGCAAATGTGGAGTTGTAACGTGTGAGGGCGCTCGGTAGCTTATCGGTCAGCAGATGTGCGAGCTGGAAATACGTGAATGCGCGGCTGACATGTATGCGGGAAAGTACGGTCTTGGGTTCTATTCTGTGCTCGATGGCGTAGTTGGATACCGCGTAGGCGTCGAAGCTGTTTCCACCATCGATAAAGATTGCATCTGAGTTCAATCCAACTGGACGGTCAAGCTGAGCCCGGACGCAGAGAAGCTCAGCCAGTGATCTTGGGGAAGGGTAGCCTTGGAAGACAGTAAACTGCCCCGTCGTCAAGTGTACAAGCTTGTCCAGTTTCTCTATTCCTGTGGTAAGTATCTGCTTCTCTGTAGGAAGACGGGCGTTTCCTAGTCTGATCGCTTCGAAAGTTCTAGGCGGCAACTCGACAAAGAGCGCTGCTTGATATTTTGGGTTGATATAGGTGGCTCTGGCATGAGGTAGCTGCGCGCGCTCACAACGCATGATGTTCTCTAAGCCAAAGCCGCAACCTGGGCAGATCCCATTGAAGGCTGCTTGCACGCCCTTAGCTTCTACGAATTGTCGTGTGACCAGCAGGACTTCATCGCATAATGTGCAGTAGTAGATCCATGCGTCGACTTTACGAGTGAAGTACGATTGTTGTGCGAGTTCTTCAAGCTTCCATGTCTTTGCGGCGCTGATCTGGAGTGTCACTACAGGAACTATCTCCAGGATTCGAAGCGGACTAGGTCAGTCTCCTCTTCGGGGTTTGGGTTGTGCGTCTTCGATTCCCTTTTCCGTGATCGCAAAGTATGTCTCCGATTCAGGAAGGCAGGGAGAGTCTATGATGCGGGCGCAACGGAGATTGTTTGAAGCTTTCTTGAGCATAATTCGATGGGTCGACGCGTGAGCAAGGATATTCCCTCCCGCCGGCCTTATGGGGTCTCCGAAGAAAGCTTGAGGGTTCGCTTGGACTTGATTGGTCAAGACAACGGCCAAGTTGAGCGCCTGAGCGATCCGTGTAAGCTTGTGTAAATGCGCGTTGAGTTTCTGCTGACGCTCACTAAGATTTTCTCGGCCAATGTATTCGCTTCTGAAGTGTGAGAGTACTGAATCGACTATGATGAGTTTGATGTTCTCCTCCTTGCAGAGCTTGAAGGCGTGATCAACCGTTAGGATCTGATGGTCACTATTGTAAGTGCGCGCGATGAAGACTCCTTCAAGAATCTTATCGGGGTCAAGTGACATCGCCTGCGTAATCTGATGAATGCGCTGAGGAGCAAATGTCCCCTCGCTATCCAGAAAGAGGACTTTGGCGTTCAGCCCACCTTGTTGTAGCGGGAGCTGAGTTGTGATGCAGAACATCATGCATAATTGGGTCTTGCCGGTTCCAAACTCCCCTATGAATTCGGTAATGGCTTGAGTTTCAAGACCTCCGCCAAGTAGTCTGTTCAGGTTCTCGGAGCCTGTATTCAGGCGAAGCAGAGATCGGCGTCTGTCGTAGAGTTGTTTTGCTGTTAGAAGCTCTATGTGAATGGTCTGACGCGCAGCGCGTACAATCTTGATCGCTGTGGAGGATTCTAGCCCTGCCTTGTCAACAAGTTCCCTGATCGGCGCTACTGCTATAGATTCGATAGAGTCGAAGCCCGCTTCTTTGAGCTTGTTCGCAGTTACTGGGCCGACACCTTCTAGGTCCTGAATGTTCTCCAACACTTGAGACAAGTGTAATCGAATTGAACGCGATCAAGCTCGGAGAATAAGCGATGAGGTTGACGAAAGTGCATGGAGAGATCCCTGAAAGTTATTCTCGTTATGGGCAGGGAGGAGAATATGCTTCAGCTACCAGAAGACAGTCGGAGACGATCTCCCTTGCAGGAGACTCTCTGTCTCCTCGCGGCTCAGTGTCTTCTCCACAACGATCATTCATTCTTCCAATCTGCGACCGATGGACTTCAAGCGGCTCACTTGCGACCTGCTGTCGATGCCCACTGTTTACAGATATTTGCTCCTTCCACGGCGTCTCTGCCGTACCCGTCTGCGCCCAGCGATCCTGCGGTCTCCGTATTGAGAGGAGCGCCTCCTACTAGCGTCTTGGCCCTGATCTCAGTCTTCCGAATTCCGTCTATCACTTCTCTCATGTGCGGAAACGTTGTGGAAAGCAATGCGGACATTGCAACCACATCGGCCGAAGTCTCCCGTACCTTCTTCAAGAAACGATCAGCAGAGACATCGACCCCAAGATCGTGAACCTCAAAGCCAGCCGCCTCAACCATGCTAGCGACTATGTTCTTTCCGATGTCGTGGAGATCACCTTCAACAGTGCCGATGACGACACGCCCCTTCGATGTTATCTCAGACGGTTTCAGATGCATGCCGAAGACTTTCATGCCCTCCTTGAAAGTCTCGCCTGCCATGACCAGTTCAGGAAGGAAGTATTCTCCGCGTTGGTAATTCAGGCCGACGACCTCCATGCCCTTAGCCATACCGTCCATCACACAATCGTAAGCGCTCACGCCCTGCTTGAGCGCGTCCTCAGCAAGCGATTTGATGTTATCGATGTCGAACTTGATGATGGCTTCCTTCAGGCCTTCAAGGATCGTCGTCTTGTTCAGTTCGGAGCCCTCCGGGCGCGTAGAGATGCCAGGCATGTTAGTTAAGATTTGGCCCGGAGCCGACTATTCGTAGGGGACTCACGTGATGACGCGGAAAATCCGGGGAATTGTGGAACGATCATTCCGGTTCATCCACAAATGCTGTTCCAAATTCTTATTTCTTGGGCTATTCAACAAGCGAAGATCGCGAAAAGTCAGATATCAGGATAGGTTGGAACAATGAGCATGGAGGCCTTCCTACATAAGAAACGAGGTATCTTGCTCGCCTATGATCAAGGGCTTGAACATGGTCCGACTGATTTTGATGAACGAAATGTTGATCCAGCCTTTGTCATGAATCTCGCCGTGACCGGCCGGTTCAACGGAATAGTCTTTCAGAAAGGTTTGGCTGAGAAGTACTACGACGGTCGTCTACCACTTGTCCTAAAAGTCAACGGAAAGACAAACCTCGTGAAGGGGGAACCCTTGGCAAGGCAAAACTGCAGCGTGCAACTTGCCGCCAAGATCGGGGCCAAGGCGGTCGGATACACGATCTACACAGGTAGCGCTCATGAGAGCATCATGCTAGAAGAGTTTGGAAGAGTCCAAGAAGAAGCTCACAGACTGAAGATGGCCGCGATCGCGTGGGTTTATCCTCGCGGCGAGGCTGTAAAGAATGACACGGCCCCTGAGATCGTCGCCTATGCAGCAAGAACTGGGCTCGAAGTCGGCGCGGATGCAGTCAAGATCAAGTACACAGGTGACGTTGAATCGTTCAAATGGGCTGTGAAGTCAGCTGGTAAGACGAAAGTTTTCATGTCCGGTGGACCGAAGGCTCCCACGGAGCTCGACTTCCTGAAGCAGGTTCGAGGGGCACTGGATGCGGGCGCCACCGGACTGGCCGTAGGGCGCAACGTTTGGCAGAGTTCAGATCCCCTTAGAATGGCTCGTGCCCTCAGAAAGCTCGTAATTGAGAACCGTTCCGTGGAGGAATCACTTCAGGCTTGAAGATCGGGATACTGAACGGCGGAGGCGATTGCGCTGGTCTGAACGCGGTCACTAGAGCCGTCGTAAGGAAAAGCGAAGAGTTCGGCTACGAAGTAATCGGGATCAGACATGGCTGGGCAGGACTCCTCAACATGGACACTTGCTCTTTGAAATGGAGCGATGTAGCGGATATCATTAAACTCGGCGGAACGATCCTCCACACAACAAGGACGAACCCCTTCAGCCGCAAAGGGGGCGCCGAGACGGTGCTGACGAACGCCAAGAAACTAAATTTGGATGTTCTCATCGTCGTGGGAGGAGAAGATACACTCAGCGTCGCAGCAAAGCTTGCGCAGATGGGATTGAAAGCCGTCGGCGTTCCGAAGACTATCGACAATGACATAGTCGCTACAGACGTGACGTTTGGATTCGACTCAGCCGTGAATGTCACCGTGGACGCAATAGACAGGATCCAAACCACAGGCGAGTCCCACGACAGAATAATGATCGTCGAAGTGATGGGCCGACACGCTGGGTGGATTGCCGCATACTCGGGAATGGCAAGTGGTGCGAATCTCATACTCATCCCCGAAGAACCGTTCAATCTAGAGGAAGTGTCGAGATTCCTCAAGCAAAGGCATGACGCGGGGGCGACGGCATCGGTAGTGGTAGTCGGCGAGGGATGCAGCCTAAAAGGGTCCCTTCCGGGCGATCCGACTAAAGTTGACGAATTTGGTCATACCCGATTGGGAGGAATCGGAGACCTCCTAGCCAAGGAGATTGAAAGGCGCACTGGTATCGAGACACGCGCAGTTGTGTTGGGCCATGTTGTGAGAGGAGGAGCACCATCCGCCTACGACCGGATACTTGCTACTCGCCTTGGTGTGGCTGCGATGCAGGCTGTGAAGGAAGGACAATTTGGTGTGATGGTGTGTTTGCGCAACAACGCGATCTCTAGAGTTCCACTTTCAGATATTCTTGGCAAGATGAAGAACGTGGACAAGGAAACAGTCTCTCTCGTCAGGGAGTTCTCTGTCTGACCTAGATGACCCATTGACAATGCAGGACGAAATATCGAGATCCACTGGGATTCCGTCTTGCCGCTTTGGAACCTAGTACTTACCGGTTATCCAAGTTCGGGCAAGACGCTTCTTGCAAGGAGACTGGTCCAGGACAAGCCTGACTTCGTGCGAATCAGCGGCGACGATCTGCGCACGATGTTCTTCAATGAACCGATACCTTCACGTGACGAGGACCTGATCTACTCCACACTGGGGCATGTACGAGATGAGCTACTTAGACGAGGATACAACGTTGTGATTGACGCGACTGCTCCGACGAATCGGACACGGTCCTTCTTGATGCGAACCAAAGTCAAAAACGTTGACAGCATACTCATCGTTGTTGTAGCTAGCAGAGAGGAGCTTCTCGAGAGAACGCGTGTAAGGAGCCACTTTGGAGCCGTCGAAGCTTGGGATGCCGCATGGCAACCTCCTGCGAAGGAAGTCCCGACGTTCAAGTTCAGAAACGACAACCTGGAGGAATTCGGAACAAACTACTACGTTCTCACAGAATTGCTCAACAGTAGGATTCACCCGTTTAGAAAGCGGTTTCTCTCCAACATCTTTCCCAGAATACGCGCTTAGCACGTCGACTCACACTGCCCCTCCACTTTTTAGGAGCAGCCTCCCAAGTAGTCGAGTGGCGTTGCTTGATGCGCGAACTCGCAGAATCTGTTCCGAATTTCAGCACATCTGATCCTGAGACTGTGAGACAAATACTTGGTGCAATGACGCGCGTGAAGGGGATTCTCTTGCTTGATCACTCGTGCGACGATTACTACAACAGGCTCGTCGTGACCGTCGCCGGACAAGGTCAAGCCCTCGTACAAGCAGTCTTGGAGGGCGCGGTGAAGGCTGTGGAACTCATCGACATGAGGAGACACAGAGGACAGCACCCGAGGCTGGGGGCGGTCGATGTAGTACCGTTTGTTCCAATTGCTAGCTGCACGATTGATACTTGCACGGAACTGGCAAGAAGTTTCGGAGAGAAGTTCTCAGAAGCATGCGAGGTTCCCGTCTACCTATACGCTGAATCTGCTTCAAGCCCGGAACGTCGTGATATTGATTGGATAAGGGAGGGCGAGTTCGAGGGATTGGAGGCTCGAATCTCCAGGCCTGATCGAAAGCCGGACTTTGGTCCGGCGCGAGTTCATCCGAGGGCTGGTGCAACAATCACAGGTGCGCGAAAAGTCATGGTGGGGTTCAACGTGAACCTTGCCAGCCGCGACCTAGATGTCGGCAGAAAGATCGCCAGGGCCCTGCATGAGAAGAAAGGGGGCATAGTCGGCGTGAGAGCCATGGCGGCTGATGTTCCCCAGATGGGGCTGATACAGATCGGGATGAGCGTCTATGATCATACCAAGACTCCGCTCTATCGCATCTACGAGTTGCTCAAGCTCGAAGCGCAACGACACAACGTGGCCATCGTCAGCTCGGAATTCAATGGGATGGCTCCGCTTGAGGCCGTGCTCGACATCGCTAACTACTACCTTCGGCTCACGAACTTGAATGATGATAGAATCATTGAAACAGCGGTGTGCAGGAAACTGCAAGCCGAATAGACCTAGAACTGACCGAATCGTGAAGACCGGCGTGTCAGGCGACTTGTCGAGCCGCTTGACTCTGACGACCCGTGCCCCTCTTTCACCATGTCGTCTTCAACACTCTTCGCGTTCATCTCGTGAAAACACGTCCCAGTCGAAAGATTAGCGAGGACGCTTGCGGATACAGATCACTATTCAAGTGCGAGTTTCTGCTTTGTATCGGGGAACCCTTAAGAGGCCATGTCAGTGCTACTTGCGGAAAAGATCCACCGTGACTTGAAATGAATGAGCTTACCATAGAGACACACCGCCATCCCATGGGCGAGCCGGTGATCGAGACCTTCGATCTGACGAAGAATTTCGGTCGCCTAGTCGCTGTCGATCATGTCAGTCTATCCGTTCGTGAGGGAGAGATCTTCGGCCTCCTCGGACCGAATGGCGCTGGCAAGACGACGACACTTTCAATGCTTGCGACCTTGCTCAAGCCGACGAAGGGAACCGCAGAAGTTGACGGCCATGACGTACTGCGAGAACCGAGTGCGGTGCGGAGATCGATCGGAATCGTCTTTCAGGATCCCAGCAGCGACGAAATCCTGACTGGCAAAGAGAACCTGTACCTTCACGCCCTAATGTATGGCGTCGATAACAGTATTCGAGAGCAGCGGATCGTGGAAGCGTTACGGCTTGTGGACCTCGAGGACAGAGCGAACAGTCTGGTTAAGACATATTCGGGAGGGATGAGACGCAGGCTCGAGTTGGCTCGCGGGCTCTTGCACAAGCCAAAGATACTCTTCCTAGACGAACCGACACTGGGGCTCGATCCGCAGACGCGTGAGCACATCTGGCAGTACATTCGGAGGCTCGTGGATCAGGAGGGAGTGACCATCATCCTGACGACTCATTACATGGACGAGGCGGAACATCTGTGTGACAGAGTCGCAATCATTGAGGACGGCAAGATAGTCGCACTTGACACACCTGAACAGCTGAAGCAGATCATAGGCGGCGACATCATACGTCTCAGAATAAAGAATCCAAGACTTAGTGCGATCAAGGAGTTGGGCTACGTTCTCAGAGTTGAGCAGACGGATAGCTTCGTTCTCCTGACCGTGAAAAACTCAAGCGAACACCTGCAAGAAGTTCTCAATCTGATAGGTGATGTCGAGACTGTGGAGCTGAGGACGCCTACCCTCAACGATGTCTTCTTGCACTATACCGGTCATGAGATTAGGGAGGCCGAAGCTGAAGGAGACTTCTTCGAAAAAGTTGCAAGAGTGAGGGCGAACAGGCAATGACGGAACTTGATGGCCTCTATGCCTTGTGGTACAGAGAATTCAAAGTCTTCCTCCGTGAGAAATCGAGAATCGTATCGTCCCTCTTCACTCCCCTGCTATGGATAATTGTTTTTGGAGGAGGATTGGGATCGAGCGTCTCTTTGGACGGGACAAACTACCAAGTCTTCATCTTTCCAGGCATTCTTACGATGACGATCCTGTTTTCATCGATATTCTTCGGCCTCTATATTGTGTGGGACAAGAGAATTGATTTCTTCAAGGAAGTCCTCGTTGCTCCGCTGTCGCGACTCACGATCTTCGCAGGTAAGATGCTAGGCGGATGCACGGACTCGCTCATCCAGGGTGCCCTGATGCTCGTCTTCGGCGTAGTTCTAGGCCTGTCCTATACGCTGGAGAGCGTGGTTTTCGCAATTGTCTTCATGCTCACTCTAGCTTCCGCACTTGTCAGCATCGGGCTCGTGATAGGCTCCCGCATGGAGAGCCCTGAAGGGTTCAACCTGATCGTGAGTTTTCTGATCTTTCCTCTTTTCTTCCTTAGCGGAGCTCTCTTCCCCATCAGCAACTTGCCATCATGGCTGAGCATTTTCACGGTATTGAATCCTGTCACCTATGCCGTTGATGGAATGAGAGGTGCCATCTTGGGCATGTCCACTTTTCCAGTGCTACTGGACTTCGCTGTACTTGCTGCATTCGCCACTGGGATGATGGTGATCGGATCGATCGCGTTTAGCCGAATGAAATAGTGCGAGCGTTGAATCTCATGTCGCGTGCTCGCACCGGTGGTCCCTGATTCAGGCAAACTTTAACTGCTCGCTCTATTTGACAATGGTGCCTCCCCGTAAGAATGCAGGTGCAGCACGTTGCCACGGTTCAAGCGGTTGCGATCAGCTCTCGGGCCGTACATCGGCAGAGAAGTCTTGGCAGGCAGGATGCGGGCGATTCGCAAAGCTGCCTCAGGAATCTCTCGCGGAGCTCTCTTGGAGGTTGTGGTTCTATCTCTGGTATTTGCGGTGGCGATCGCGGTTCGACTTCTGCCGCTCCGATTTGGCTTCTATTTGTCGGAGTTTGACCCGTATCTTCAATGGCGCATGGCCGAATACATTGTGAAGAACGGCTTTCTTGCGTGGTTCAGTTGGCACGACACGATGAGCTGGTATCCATGGGGAATGACAATGGCACAGGGCAACCTCTATGGGGTCGCGTTTACCGTTGCCGCAGTCTACATGTTTCTTCACACGATTGGAGTGAACACGACAGTCTTCGACGTTGCTGTGTTGTTCCCGGTTGTTGCAGGTGCGCTGACATCGATTGCGTGCTACTTCCTCGGCAAGGATCTGTGGGGGCGTGGCGCGGGCCTACTGACCGGACTTTTCATGGCCCTGAACCCAAGCAACATCAGCCGCACAACACTGGGCTTCCTGCGACACGAACCGCTCGGGATACTTCTGATGGTTCTGGTCTTCATCTTCTTCCTTCGCGCGAATCAAAAAGGGCGAGGCCTCAGAGGCACGATCGCGTACTCAATTCTGGCGGGTCTGGCGATGTTCTATTTGGCTGCAACATGGGCCGCGTCCTACTATCCAATGGATCTGATCGTCCTCTATGTAGCAGCGCTCGTGTTGACTGGCAGGTACACACGTAAACTCCTGTTCTCCTACATTACAACCTACGGCGTCTTCCTCTTTCTGACTCCGCTGGCGGTGCCGAAGACAGGCTTCGGAGTACTAGCGAGCCTGAGCTTCCTTGTCATTCCAGGCGTTGCAGTTCTTCTGCTTGCGCGCGAAGCCGGGAGCCGCCTTCCCACTTGGAGGTACCGAGCATACGCGCTTGGTATAGCATCTCTTGCGCTGGTAGGGTTGGCCTACGCTCTGGTTGCGTTGAAGATAATGGAACTACCCACTGGGAAGTTCCTGTCAACGCTTAACCCCTTCACACGGCTTGACATGCCTATCGTCGAGAGCGTTTCAGAGCACAGACCAGCCACATGGGCGTCCTTCTTCTATGAATTCAATACGCTTACCTTCCTAGGGCTTTTCGGGTTCTTCTTCATCCTTCGAAGACTGAGAGATACGGATATTTTCCTCACGCTCGCTGCCCTGACCTCGCTCTACTTCTCGGGGTCTCTCGTTAGGCTGACTCTTTTGCTCGCGCCCACATTCTCCATTCTAGCGGCGGTCGCAACGGTCGAGATGGCAAAGCCCGCCGTTGACATACTCCGTCAGGCGGTCATATTTCCCAAGCGGAGGATACCCGGCCTAGTAAGAATAGGCAGAGAGTTCGGCCTCGCAATACTACTTATCCTAATAATCGCGATCGTGCCCGCGTTTTCGAAAGCTATCGCTGCTGCGTATGCGCCAGCGACCATTGCGACATCAAGCATCCCGGTAGTTCCGAGCGCAGGAACCAAGTACCAAGACTGGCTTGAGGCACTGGCATGGGTTCGCGACAATACGCCTCAGTCAGCGGTGGTGATGGCTTGGTGGGATTACGGGTATTGGATCACTGCACTGGCGGATCGTAGGACCCTGGCTGACAATGGAACGCAGAATACAACGCAGATTGCGATGATTGCACAAATGTTCATGCGGAATGAAACTACTGCCGTTCCCATGATGCAGAGGTACAACGTCTCCTACGTGATGATCTTCGTGACGTATGCCAGCACGCAACAGGGAGGGCAACCAAGCTTCCTTGGTGCAGGCGAGGACGGCAAATGGTACTGGATGGTCCGCATCGCCAATCAAACCACCTATGGAGACCAAACGATTCTCTTTCGACAAAAGACGACAGCTGCCACTGCCACTACTAGTAGTACAGTCACCTACGATCGCTTACTGAAGAGTGGCGACAAGATCATCGCCAACGACACAATCTCGTCGGGACAGGACCTCAACGACAAATCGGTCTTGGGCTTCATGATGAACACGGGCGTCGGAATCTCCACAACGACATCGAACTACTTCGATCGAGTGTTCAGCTCGTCGAACAATTTTGTCTTCGTCTACAAGGTGCTCTATCCCGCAACCACACTCGCAACCCTTAGCATTGACAAGAACAAGATCAAGTACGGAGAAAGCGTTCAGATGACAGGAGCTGTCACAGACGCAAAAGGCACTCCCTACAAGTCCGGAACGGTGACACTCCAAGACAATACGGAAGCTGACATCTGGGACAATGTTGCAAGCATCCCCCTGGTGGATGGCAAGTTCAGCTACGATTGGACGGCGCCCGCTGGGAACCATTCCGTGCGGGTGTCCTGGGACGGAGTTAGAGGCGAGTCGCTTCCTGCGGTGAGCAACTCGGTGCGGCTGTTCGTAGAAGCCAAGCCAGTCACCCTGACCATCTCACTCTCGAACCAGAATGTGACCCTCGGACAAAACGTGACGATCTCACTGAGGCTGTCTGAGAAGCTCTCAAACGGCACACTGGTAATACAATACAGTTTGGACAGTAAGACTTGGACGGACGTTTCGACAGTTCCACCGAAAAACGGTACGCTTGACTACCCGTGGCAGCCGCCAAAGAGTGGAACGCTGTACATTCAAGCGACCTATTCGGGTTCGGGCAACTTTGGGCGTGCAACTAGTGCGATAGTCGTACTGTACGTGAAGCCCTAGCAGATTCGACAGCGGCAGAGATGATCGAGCGGCTACCCTGAGACCTACGCTATTCTCTGCCGCAGCCTCGCATACTTGTCCGCTGGAGAAAACTTGGGCGGGTGCGCAACAACAGTCTCGCCATCACAGCTGGGGCACCTGTCCTTCAGGGTGTACCGGCCGCATTTTAGGCATCTGCGTATCTGCCACTTCAACTGACTCTGCGCCCTTCGCCGCCCAAGCTCTTTAACGTGTTCGTGGCCTCATCAATCGCCGATTTGAGCAACGCCTCGGCCTCAGAGTACTCTCTTGTAGAAGCTTCGATCCTGTATCGCGGTGCGCCAATAGCGTAGATTCGAATAGTCGCCCCCCTAGGCTTCTTGATCTTCTTCGCGTTGGAGAGAGCAGTCCGGATAGCCTCGATCCCTCCCGGGCCCCTGCAAATGAGTTCGACAGTTGCTGTGAGAGCTGCCTTCTCCAGTTTGACTTTGCTCTTCGACACATCAGTCAGCGCTGCCGCCCACTCGGGTGCTACGCCAAGCTTTGTGAAGATCTCTTCGCCTTCCTCCACCGCCTCTTGAAATGCCTCGTATGGGTTATCGAGTTTCTCGTAAAGAAGAGAACGAATCTTCTCAGTTGTCTCCGGGTCGGCTTTCAATCGTTCCGCGGCACCCTTGATAATCGATTCTGCCTTCTTACCTCTTTTCCATTCAAGCATCTTGTCTGTCTTTTCTCGACCGGTAACCCGGCGAAGTGAGAGATCAACTTGACCACGCTCGCGATCTACGCGGAGAACCTTCAGAACGAGCTTCTGCCCTTCACGGACGTGTTCGCGTATGTTCTTGACCCACGTTGTTGAAATCTCTGATATGTGAACAAGCCCCTCAATCCCTTCGTACTCGTCCAGCCTAACGTACGCGCCGTAGTCCATGACGCGTCCAACGGTCGCGATGGCGAGGTCTCCGACCTCCGGATAGCTCGGGACGGACAAGATGCTTGGACTCCCATTTTACCGAGCAGAGATCAACCGAGGACCTGCGTGACCTCGCCCTTGATCTTCGCCTTTCCCCCTCGCGTCTCAAGTAGAATGTCTTCACAGACATTGCACTTCACCTGCACAGCAGCTCGGTCAAAGACCACCTGCTCGCTTCCGCACTTCGTGCACTTCACCTTTAGGAAGTTGCTTCCTGGCTTTGGAATCGAATCGTCTCTGCCCATTTCTCGTTTCATGCTCCGACCTCAAGCTTGCGTAGGCGTATCCCAAGCCTGTAGACGGTCTGGTTGCATTTCCTGCACGTCAGCCGCAGCAGTTGTTTCTTGGTAGTCTTCGCTGTACGCTTCAGTTCGGGCCATTTCTGGCCGCCGTACCCGTGTTTCTCACGTTCGTGGCGTCTCGCACCGGCGGAGAGAGCACGCTCCTTGCCCTTCTTGTAGACTGACACGCCATGCTCTGTGTGGCTCTTACACTTCGGGCAGTAGGTTGTGATTGCCTTCGGAAACTTCATCGCAAAGTCACGCGGTGCGTAACCCCACCGTGTGTCGTATTTATTAGTTCCTCGGGACGCGCATGCTCCTCCCGAAGCAATGAGATCAGACTCGAGAATATGTCCAGTCATGCCGGCAAATGGTAGTGTTTGATCACCGCAGGATCGACGTACCAGCAGCGGTCTCAGCAGAATTGACATGCGTAGCACATGACTCGTCATCGAGTGATTATGTCCGTCGATCTGACGAACTGTATCTGCTTTTCCACCATTACATCAAGTGCTTCGGATAGATGACCTGGAGGTGAGTCGATGGCCTTCGTTAGGTCGATGGGCACAACTACCTCAAAGCCCAGATCCTTTCCGTCCCAAGCGGAATAGAAAACACAGTAGTCCAACGCGAGGCCGCAAAGGAAGATTCGCTTCTTCCCAAGCGTCTTAAGATAGCCGGAGAGACCTGTGTGCGTCTTCTTGTCATTTTCAATGAATGTTGAATAACTGTCTACCCTGGGATGGTAGCCCTTCCGGACGACTGCATTAGCGAATTTGACTTGCACCAAGGGGTGAAACTCTGCCCCGGTCGATCCTTGAACACAATGATCGGGCCATAGAATAGGCCCTATCCCCTCTGACTCGTACGGGTCGTATGGTTTCATGCCATGACTGCTCGCAAACGAGAGATGACCAGCAGGATGCCAATCCTGGGTCATGACTATGGTGTTGTCCCAACGATGAAACTCTTCGGCGAGGCGGTTAATGGGAACAACTATCTCATCTCCCTTCTTCACCGCGAGGGCACCTGAGGGCATGAAATCGTTCTGGATGTCAACAATGATGAGAGCATCCGTGTCCTTCATCTTGATGCTTTCGAGGAGATTCAATTGCTCAAGCCGCATTGGTCAGACTGCCTGCTCATTTTTCCACAGCGGTCGAATGACCCAAAAGCTTTGTTCTGTACGTTCTACAATCGAAACCTAACCATTCTTGAGCTAGCAAGAGTCCTATCCTGTACTTCCGCATGAGACATGGGCCGACTTGACCCTCATTGAATCACGAAACTGCAAGTGCACAACCTCCTCTTCAGGTCATGGGATTGATTGGTGCTCCGGGCGGGATTTGCGACGAGAGCGCCTCGTTTTCGAATTCGCGGGTCGTTTGGAGACGACCTCCCGCGATCAACGGCTCGAGTGGCCTCCGCTTCCGATGCGGATAAGGCCGCTATGCTCTCGGCCTAGACGCTAACCGGGCTACACCACCGGAGCACCACGGCGAAAACCAGCGGCTTAGTCTTTAAGCTATTTGCTCGACAAGGAAGATTGTGTAACCAAGAAACAAATCGCAGGAACGATGGACCACCATCGTGGGCCCTAGGCAGACCGAAAGCTAAGGCTTGGTGACCAGTATCTCTTCCCAGCCTTCTGTCGGTCAGCATCCCATTTGCTCAGGACACGAACGGCTTCAACAGCGACCACGCACGCATCCTCCTCGCCTTTGACCTCGAATGTGTTCGTGGCTCGATTGGCGTAGACTGCGAGCACGCATCCGGCGCGGAATCCGTAGATGCCTGCGAGGGTGAAAATCGTAGAAGCCTCCATCTCCATTGTGATTACATGCTGCTTTCGAAGTCGCTCAACGATTGTCTGAGCGTCTTGAGGCAAATAGCCTTCAACGCCTGGGCGACCTTGGCCGACATAGAAGCTGTCGGTCGACGCTGTATACCCAACACGATATTTCTTCCCTAGCCTTTCAGCCGCCTCGATCAGCGCTAGGACCACGTCATGGCTTGCAGCGGCCGGATAGTCGACCTCAACGTACTGCTTGCTGGTGCCGTCAAGCCGAACAGCGGCTGTAGAGATGCTAAGACTTCCGCACTCCAAGTCTGGTATCAGCGAGCCGCAAGAACCGACTCGAATGAAAGTGTTTGCGCCGATCCGGCTCAGCTCTTCGACCGCGATCGCGGTCGCTGGGCATCCGATACCTGTGGAACATGCGGATACCATCACGCCGCCCACTGTTCCTGTCCATATCCTGTACTCCCTGTGTGAAGATACTTCATGAGCTGAATCCCAAAACTTCGCTATCTTCGGCACACGATCTGGGTCCCCTGGCAAGAAAACGTAGCTACCTACTTGTCCCTTCTTGGCTGAGATGTGATACTGAACCCCTTCGCTTGATTCTGGCCGGACAGCGGAGACTAGACTGCCACTCATTCTTTCCCACCGTCATACTCGTAGAAATGTGCGAATAAAAGCGTTCATCGAGGTGTCGTGTGTTTCCACGGCACAGAACAGTATTGCTCATCCAAGTCGCAAGAACGAATCTTCAGCATTCTTGAAGACGATGACCATGACGAGAGGGACTAGTACGTTTTTTTAAACTAACTCGCACATACGGTGCGCCATGCTTCGTTCTGCGGAGAAGCTTGGAGCCAGCATCTTCGACGCCGCTTCAGCGCCCTTGCGTATGCAGGTCCTTCGTCTTCTGTCTACGAAGGGCGCCTTGCCCTATACCGAAATCATGTCATCTCTGAAGCTAGATCCTGTGCGCGACGCTGGAAAGTTCGTCTACCACCTTCGAAGCCTCACGGAAGCAGGCCTGATCAGCTCGGACAGACGCTCGAAAAAATACGAGACGACCGAACTGGGAGAGATGGTGGTGCATTTTGCCAGGGACCTCGAAGAGTATGTCAGTGTGAAACGCGGCAAGCTATTCGTGAGAACCTCGCGACTGGCAATCGAAGATTTCCATAGGAGCAAGATCGCGAAATCACTGGTTGTCGAGGCCGGTGTCCCTCAAGAACTCGCAGACGAAATAGCAGCGGAGGCGGAAGACCGGCTGATCAAGCTCAGAACCTCTTATTTGACAGCGGCTTTGATTCGCGAGTTCGTCAATGCCATCCTAATCGAGAAGAAGCTGGAAGAATACAGGCACAAGCTCACTCGAGTGGGCATGCCTGTCTACGATGTTACACAGCTTCTGCGTGCTACTGGTGAACTTGGTTTGGCAACCGACTACGTCCAGAGGGTTGCCGGCGCTTCTGTGCTAGGGGAATATGTGTTGCTCGAGTGCCTGCCCCGCGAGATAGCTGACGCGCACATCTCGGGCCTCATCCACATATGCGACCTCGACAGCTGGCCTCTAAAACCGAGCGAAGTGCAACACGACCTACGGTATTTTCTGAAGAACGGACTTGTCGGCTTCAAAGCGCCTCAAAGCTTCAATGCGGCGCTGGCGATGATCCAGAACATCTATCGTCTTGGATTGGCTGAGATTTCCGGCGAGCAAGGCTTTGATCTCTTCAATGTCTTTCTAGCGCCCTACGTCGAAGACGAACCTGAAGATTCCGTGGTCGAGTCAATGGGGCTCTTTTTTTCGTCGCTGGGCCAAGACTTGTCTACAAGTGCAAGTCAGCCCGGAGTGTCTCTCGGGCTTGAGTATGTGGTACCTGAATTCTTAGAGAACGCAGAGGCCATTGGACCGGGAGGAAGAACGGTCGGAGTCTACGGCGACTATCATGAAGAAGCCGGATTGATTCTTGACGCCCTACTCCAAGCGGCTTCACAAGAAGCACTCTTCAATCCGTTGGCCAGCCCTAGGTTGATCTTCAAGCTTCGAGACTCAGTCGAGAGAAACGAACAGGTTCGATCCCGTGTTCTTAGGACTCATGACTTGGCCGCGTCTCGAACATTGCCCTACATTGCGTTGCTTCGAGACGGATCGCGGGACTGCTACACCGCGACAGGTCTGAGGCTCTCGGACGATTGGAGTAAGCAGTGGGAATCCGACTGTTACAGGACGGGCTGCATGGCAACGATCTTCGTCAATCTGCCGAGGATAGCTTACGATGCGCGGAAAGATGATGACAAGTTGTTCAAGCTAATGGCCGAGGCATTCGCTCTGACAGTCGAAGCATTCAAAATCAAGAGAAGGTTCATCATCGACAGACTCAAGCAACCAATCCTACCGCTGCTCTTTGGTTCGGGACAAGGTACACCTTACTTCCGCGAGAAAATGGCGACCTACGCAATTTCGCCTCTAGGGCTGAATGAGGCGTCCCTGGCACATACGGGGAGCGAGTTGAGAAAGGATTCGCTCATTTTCGGGGAGAGAGTCCTTCAGGAACTGAACAAAGAGAGTGAAGCAGCCTCAGAAGCTCTTGGAATGCGTTTCGTGATCTCCGAGAGGCCCGGCGACGAAGCGACATCGAGACTCGCCGGGCTTGACGTAGAGAATTACGGCAGGAGCGCTGTGTCAGCTCAGGGTGGCCGAAATCATCCATTCTACACTGATTTGCCGGGCGTGCCTTTGACATCCAAGATTCCCCTTGGCGAGAGACTTGCGATCGAAGCAGTGCTGCAAGCTTCAACACCTGGCGGCCATTTGGCAACGATTTCAGTAGACTCTAGGATCACTGCGAATGCTTTGGTGTCCTTGACTCGTCAGGCAACAGCTACAGAGCTCAGGTTTATCACATATTCTAGACTCTACTCCTTCTGTAAGAACTGCAATCGAATCGTCAGCGGTCTCGCTTCAACTTGCAGCGCGTGCGCGTCCGATAACGTCACTCACTACGGACGGTCGTCGTCTACGTATCTTCCTCTGACGTTATGGCCGGAGGGGAAGAGGCGGACAGTCGAGAAGAGGATTGTGTATTCGCTTTCCTAGGCGTTTCTCAAAGACGACATCGCGTTGAGCCTTGGCCGAGGCTGGAGCCGTACAGCCGTCCGGTCAGGTCATTCTCTTACATAGGGTTTGCCTAGAGCGCGTGGGAACTTCTTCCCACCAATCGCGGCAACAAGAACGAGAAGCGTCACGGCATATGGCGCCATCTGTACGAAATAGAACGGAACAACCTCCTTCACCCCGGGAGAGACCACAACTGTGTACGCCACGCCTTCTGAGAAGCCAAATATGAAGGCGGCAACAAGCGCGAGCAAGGGGTTCAGGCCTGCGAATACCACAGCTGCAAGCGCAATGAAACCTCTTCCCGCAGAGATTTCCTTGACGACACCCCCGAACCACGCCAGCGGCATGAAGGCGCCGCCCAGTCCAGCAAGCGCCCCACCGATAACGCACATCAACAGCCTCACTTTGCCGATGTTCACACCCGCGACATCAACTGCGATAGGGTTCTCGCCAGCAGCTCGTATTCTAATGCCCAACAAGGTCCTGTAGAGCAAGAGGTAGGCAAGCACAGCGATAGCTATCGCCGCGACTGTGACAGCGTTTATGCTGAAGTACGCGTTGCCCATCATGAAATGCATGGACGAAAACATCAAGTCCCTTGGGAAAATGTGGATTCCGGGGAAAGCCCAGATGGACATGAGCAGGTACGGGCCTAGCCCCAGCGCGAGTATGTTCAAACCCATGCCGGCGATCACTTGGTTTGCTTTCCCGTAGACGCATACCAGCCCAAATGTAAGGGATATCAGGGCACCAGTTGCAGCCCCTAGCAGAAGACCGTAAAGCCCGCTGTTGAACACTTCCGCCCAGTACACGCCCAAAACCGCGGTGATCAGAAAGATCCCTTCCATACCCACGTTGACAGTGCCGGCCTGCTCGTTCAGACACTCACCAACCGCAGCCAACGCCAGGGGTGTCATTGCTAGGAGTCCTGTCTCTATGAGACCTGGAACACCTAATCCAGCCAGTGAAATGACGTACATCACAGCTACCGTCACGATCATCGCGATCAGGTACCATTGAAATCTGCGCGCTGCTTTCACGACTCGCGCCTCCTTCTAATTATCGCCATTATCTCCGGCACGGCAAGTGCTATCACGATAATGCCGTTAATTGCGTCGACTAGCTCCGACGCGACTCCCACGTTGTATTCCATGAAACGACCTCCGTGCATAAGGCCGCCGTAGAATACGGCAGCAAAAACTCCGCCAACAGGATGGTTTCTTCCAATTAGGGCAACTCCTATTCCGTCGAAGCCCAGATTTATCAGGTTGCCCATGGTCGCGTATAGGGTGTAAGATGGAGGCCGCCCCAAGATCTGACTTGCGCCAGCTAGTCCTGCTGCGAGACCGCCCACAAGAAAACTCACCAGAATAGCCCGGCTACTGCTCGCTCCCGCGTACTTGGCCGCTTCAGGGTTATCTCCCACGAGTCTGAGCTCAAAACCCACGCCCGTACGCCAAAGGACAATGGTGACTGCGATGCAGAAGGCTACCACTACAATAATAAATGTAGTCAGTGTTGCTCCGATGATGGCGTAGCGAGCGGTCGGCAATGCAGGTATCGCTCGTTCAGCTCTGCCGGGTTCCGCGAAATAGGTGCGAATCAAGTAGGTCACGAACCAGAAAGCAATCCAGTTCAGCATGATCGTAGAAACAACTTCGTGCACTCCCCTCCAGATCTTGAGAATGGCTGCCGGCAGTCCCCAGAGAGCCCCGAGACACATGGCGACAACTGTGGCAGCGATCGGATGCACTTCTGCCGGTAGCAGGATGACGCCGCCCGCGATCGTTGCTGCCATTGCGCCAATATACATTTGGCCTTCCGCTCCTATATTGAAGAGAGCTGCTCTGACTCCAACAGCGAAGGTGACCGCGGTCGCCATCAGAGGAGTGGCAAAGGCGAGAGACTCCAAGATGCCTGCCGTGCTACCAAAGGCGCCCGTGAACAACGCGATGTATGCTGCGACTGGATCGTACCCAAAAGTCAGCATCAGCAAGGCTCCCACGACGAGCCCTATCATCACAGCGACTCCGGATTCCGTCATCGGGCGGACAGTTGCAGCTAAACGCCCCTTCATCTGGCTACCCAGCGAAGCCTTCTACTATCCGGCCTAGCATGAAAGTGAAGCCTAGCGTATCGTTTTCTTCAAGGTTCCAAAAAAAGAGAGGGACGAGGACCACTATCCTAGTGTGGCCCTCCATTGATCTACGACTTCTTGCGTTGTCGCTAGTGGAACGAGGTTCGGGTCGGCACGGATCGCGTTCTCCAGCTCCGTCGCGGCCTCCCAGACCCAGCTTGGGATGGAGTTCCTCATTGCCGCGGCCATGGCCTTGATCTCGTCGGGAGACATTGGAAGCACCTTCTTTCCAGTCAACTTCTCGGCTTCGGTGCCCATCGCAATGAATTCGTCGAGGTCGGCTAGAGTGCTTACAGATATCCCTGTTATGTCGATGCCTGATATCTTAGTGCCAATTCCCAAGGTAACGATTCCTTTGTTGTCTGCTACGACTTGTCTGAAACTGCCCTGTACAACAAGCTGGGTGGCGAAGTAGACTCCCCTGTCAACTCGCTTCATCATGCTCGTTAGGACGAAACCAGGATTGATCCAGTCTTGGTTGGCGTCGACTCCGATCCAGAATGGCGGTCCACTCGTAAGACCCTTCTGAGTTGCTATTTCTTGGACAGCCTGGTTGAGGCCGAGACCCAGCGGGCCTGCTACGTTGTAGACTGCGACAGCACCCTTGGCGTACATAGCCTTCGCAGCCTCGTATCCTTTCGTAATGTCGCTGAATGTGCCTGTATAGGTCCAGAGAACCCTGTTCTTTATCGGAGTCCCTGAAATCACTGGCGCGGGCTTCCCGAACTTGGCCTGGTACCACTTCAGCGCCCAGTCGGCACCCCACTTGTATCCGATCTCGAATTTCCAAAGCACTGGGATCTCGATGCCGAGGACGACCCCGATGTACTTATACTTGTACTGAGCTGCCACCAACGCTGCAATGGCACCGACGATGGCGCTTCCTTTGTGCTCTTCATAGAGTATGCTCATGACGTTGGGCATGTCTGGGACGAAGCCGTCGATGATAGCGAAGTTCTTGTCAGGGTATCTGGTTGCAACGTCCTTTATGGCGTCTGTCAGGAGGAACCCTACACCGACGACAAGTATGACGTCCGGGTCTTTGGCTGCGGTCTCGAGATTCGGAACGTAATCCGCTTCCGATTTGCTGATTAGTTCGACCATCTTTACTCCGAAGGCCTTTTCGGCCTCTGCACCGCCTTTGAATGCCATATCGTTGAAAGATAGGTCTCCTCGTCCGCCGATGTCCGATACGACCGCGATCTTCTTGGCAGGAGGAGGAGGCGGAGGAGGAGCTGTCGTCGTCGGCGGCAACGGCGTGGTGGTCGTCGGAGGCGGCGGCGGTGGCGCTGGCGGAGTCAAGAGGTACCAACCGCCTGCGGCAACGATCACGATGATTACGATGATGAGGATTGACTGCATCCGCGTGATTGCTGACTTGTTGGTCAGATGTCGCAGAATGTTTGAAGTTCTATCCAATTCTTCTCACACAACCTTCATAGGCTTCAAGCCTATCGTGTGATGGGAGTCGGGCCAAGTAATATTTAAGGTGAACCAGAGCCTTGCAGAGAGACCGAACGCGTGTTAGCGCCTAGCTGACTACTCCAGCCATTAAGAGGCCAATTTCCTGCATACTTGTCTTATCGGATTCCTTCACTGCAAGTATCTTGCCGTTGAACATGACCGCGATTCGGTCGCTCAGCGCCATGATCTCATCAAGATCTTCAGAGACCAGCAATATTGCGGAGCCCTTTTCCCTCAACTCCAGCAGAAGCCGGTGCGTATGTTCGATTGCTCGCAGGTCGAGGCCGTACGTTGGGTGTGAAGCGACCACGAATCGCGGTTCCTTCCATAACTCCCTCGCAAGAATCATCCTCTGAATGTTGCCACCCGAGAGTATCCTCGCCTCGGTCTTATCTAGATCAGGGGTCAGGATCTCGAACTCGGACACGAGCTTATCACAGTGTTTCTTGATCGCTGAGATGTCTAGGAATCCAGCCTTTGAGAATGGTGCAATTCGATAGTCCTTCATCATCAAATTCTCCATGAGAGGAAGCCCCTCTGCGGTTCCTGTCCTCCTTCGTTCCTCTGGAATGTGGCTGACCCCAAACATTGCGATCTCCTTCGGCGAATGGTTCGTAATGTCGTGCCCGAAGAGCACTATCTTGCCGCCAATGGCACTGCGTAGTCCGGTAATTGCTTCGACCAACTCGGTTTGACCATTTCCCGCCACGCCAGCAACCCCCAAGATCTCGCCCTCATGCACCGTTAGGGAAGCTCCCCTAACCGCAGGTTCTCCCTCGCCACCCAAGACGCACAAGTCCTTGATCTCAAGCGCGGCTTTGCCCTTCGCAGCCGCTTGAACGCGCGGCACGACCGGAACATCGGGGCCTATCATCATCTTGACGAGTTCCTGCTCATTCGTCTCCGACGTATTCTTCGTTCCTGTCAGCTTGCCGAGTTTGAGAACTGTAACGCGATCACTGTTCCGCATCACGTCCTCGAGCTTGTGCGTGATCAGAACGACACCTTTCCCCTCATCTGCGAGGCCACGGAGAATTGAGAACAACTGTTGAGATTCTGTCGGCGTCAGCACCGATGTCGGCTCGTCGAGGATGATAACATCAGGATCATGGTAGAGGACTTTGAGTATCTCAGCGCGTTGTTGTTCACCAACAGACAGATCTGCGACTTTCGCTTTGGGTTCTACTTTCAGATCGTATTTCACAGAGAGCTCGTTCAGTTTTCGCTCGACCTCGCTTATCGGAAAGGAGAAGCTGCTCTTCTTCAGGCCTAGCGCAACGTTTTCAGCGACCGTGAGCGGGCGCACGAGGGTAAACTCTTGGTGCACCATCCCCACACCGAGCTTCAGCGCGTCCTCTGGAGAACCAATTTTGACGGGTTTTCCTCGGATGTAGATCTGCCCGCGCGATGCCACGTAGAATCCTGAAAGAATGTTTGCCAGCACCGTCTTGCCAGCTCCGTTCTCTCCCAGTATCACATGGACTTCTCCGGACTTCACGTCGAAGTCTACCTCGTCAAGTATCAGATGCTCCCAGACTCCGGGGAAACCTTTGACCACTTTCTCAACTCTCAGCAGAACCTCTCCCTTTTTGAATGTGGGATGCACCTCGTGGACGTGTCGGGTACCCAGTAGTGGTTCCATCTGAAGATTCCCCGATCGTCATGGCGTCTCTGCGGCTTTAGCTTTTGGGTA
>Ga0209725_1000513_pt1 | contig 23933 bp, 34 predicted proteins | sample I18A1metaG_FD_184145 | JGI IMG/M metagenome (GOLD analysis project Ga0209725, IMG submission 184145) | Lake sediment bacterial and archeal communities from Gulf of Boni, Indonesia to study Microbial Dark Matter (Phase II) - ​I18A1 metaG... | ecosystem: Environmental > Aquatic > Freshwater > Lake...
GTTTAAGGGCATGACAGGTGAATACAGCCCCCCTACCCCCTCCCATCGCTACTAATGGCGATTGGGCAGTTCTAGGGTTGTTTTCGGTAATTCGGGTTTGTTTCAGCTTCTTGCATACATAATAGTAGTGGAAGACTGGAGGATAATGGTAGGTTTCGAAGCTCTCATGGGTTGAAGCCAGTCTTTACCATATTTCAGGTGCTGTAAGCATGCTTGCAGTTTGTCCAGATGTTGAGATTCGCATCTTTATTGGCGTTCTTATCTTTCAGAACGATCAACTGCGGCATGACCAATCAAGCGGCCCTGGCCAGTGTCAGTCGAGTTTTTGACTCTCCTATTCTTGATTTCAGGCTCATGTGTCCCTCAAGTTTTCGTTCGATACATGCCAGGTTCAGCGTTACATCGAATTCTTCTGCTCCCCAACCCACATAGTCCGGGGGTATCTTGAATTTCGTGGTTCCGCTTACTCTTCCCTGATTTGATTTGAAGTTGGCGATTTGGGCTACATTTCCGAGCATGTCTGTTGCAGTTGCGTTGATTAGGTCTTTGATTGTGAGGTCCATCGTGAAGTAGCCATAGGGATGCACATATTCACCGTGCCAAATTCCTCTCAGGTCGGCCTTTGTGTCGACCAAACGTTTGTCTTCCGAGTACCTCCGGAAAACCTCAGTGTCCAAGTCAAACTGCCTTACCGTGCCTCTTGAATCGAATTCAAATGTCAGTTCCAATCCGTCACTTCCGCCTCCGTGAACCAAATACCTCGCCTTGTCCAGTCTTTCCAGATACGCCTTGTCGGAACCTCTTTCAATGACGAGAGCATTCTTCTCCAGTTTGATTTCTGCCTTCTGGAACTCATGAGCATAAATGGCGGCCAATTTTCTTCCTTGTTGAGAGGTAAGCCTGATCCTTCCAGCTTGTGGATCGAATGAGAAAGTGCCGCCTGTAAGTAGGTGGAGTGCTTCCCTGGCCGGGGGTCTCCATCCCGAGTTGTCATTCAGGTTGCAGAGAATGATAATGCCCACTTTCAGCTTCGGATAGAATGCGACATGTGCAGTCCACCCCAAGTTTCCTCCAGTGTGCGATAACAACCGTTTACCGTAGTGCCATGCATGTTTCCAGGACAGGCCATATCCGCTTCTTGATCTACCGGCCGGTGCCTGCAGTTTCTGCATCTCTCGCACAGTGCTGTCTTTCAGGATTCTTTTTCCGTTGTAAAGGCCCTTGCTCATCTGTGCGATCAGGAAGTGGCTTAGGTCTGTCACAGAGGAGAAAAGCGAGCCGCATGGTTTCTCTGGGTTGGAGCCACCGTACCAAGGTCTGACCTTCTCGATCGGATCTTCAGGCTTGTTTCGACTATATGGTTGCGCCATCTTCTTCCTTATCTCAAGTGACTGTTCAAAACTGCTCGATTTCATATCTAACGGTTCGAACACGTTCTTCTTCATGTAGGCTGGATATGGTTCGTCTGCGAATTGGCCCACGAGATAGCCGATTATGTTGAAGGCCGTATTGGAGTACACAATCTCTTGGTTAGGAGGCATCACGGCTATTGCTGATTTCTGAATCATCTCCTCCAGTGAAACTGCATCGTCTACGCTGAAACAGACGGGATCCCCATGTACAGGGAAGCCCGAGGTATGCGAAAGCAGGTTTCTGACGGTCGGCTGTTTCCTGAATTTCGTCTGAATCTCCACATTCTCCAAGACCTTGTTGACAGGATCGTCAAGACGGAATCTTCCTCTCTCCATCCATTGCAGAAGACCCACTGCTATGACTGGTTTCGAAACTGAGGCAACTCGGTAGACAGTCTCAGTAGTCGCCGGTATCTTTGTCTCGAGGTCTGCATAGCCAAAGCCTTTTGATGATACAATATTGTTGCGTTCAACCACTGCGATTGAGAATCCTGGAACCTTTTTTGCGTTCATTTCTCTGACGAGGAGTTCTTCGGCACGATTGAGTCGCGTCCTATCCAAATCAGATCGCCAGATGGAAAGGCTCGTGATCGTTGCATGCACTTAAGATTTTGCAGATTGTTGAAAGTCGAAGCACCGACTGGCTCGTCTTCTCGCTGCGCTGCTCAGGTCCTTCTAGATTGCTTCAGAGCAGATATCACATCGTCGACGGAGTAGTATTGGCGGTCTGGAAGGGTGGACAGCGTCGTTTCGGCGTGAATGCGTTTCTTCGCCGTCTGGTCCATAATCTTCCAGCCTTGATCGGCGATCAATGTGTTCTTGGCTGTCGGGAATGTCGCGTCTTCTGAGAGAATCTCGCGAAGAGAATCAAGGCCCTGACTTGACGTGACCATGGGTAGGGTTCCTGTTCCTCGATAGATCCTGAGTCTGGCTGCATCCTTGTACATTTTCACCCCGTGGAATGCGAGGATCGATTTCTCAAATCTCGGCTCAGAGGCCTTTGTATTGATTTCAGTGAGCTCCTCGTCAGAGAACTGGTAGACGTTGTCATCCTTTGGGCCAAATAGTCTCGTATAGACAATGTCCGACTCGTAGGCAGGTTCTTCTTGAGAAAGGTCTACACAGTGGATCACATTCAGATCCTTCATTACCGAGATCCCTTGCGAACCAAGCGCATTGGCTTTGCCTCGGGCAGTCTCCAGAGCTATTCTCACGTCCCCAAGATGCACGGAATGAAGTAGATCACGAAACTCCGTTACTCTCTTGTCGAACTCAATCTCCTGAGGAATCTGCATATGAATGATTGACGCATCCAAAGAAGAACATATGTCAACCATCCTCTCCAAACAGGCCACATTTTCATTCGACGGTTCCAGCCTGTGTTTGTGAGTCACATCCCGGTGGCATCGAACCGTGAACTCGAAATCTGCCGGAGTCCTCTTTCTCCAAGATCGAACCATGTGATGCTCCGGATACTCGTAGAATGTCGAATTGACCTCGACAAAGTTGAATGTCTTCGCATAGGCAGAGAGGGAATCTTCGCTTGGAACCTGGAAATACGCCCATCCGCCTGCCCCGATCAGGAATCTGGTCAAGAGCCGCCCCTACCCATGCATCTGGTATGTGGAAGGACATTACGTTTTCTCTCTTATGTGGAGGCAGGTGGAGAAGACGACGAAACAGCGTGCAAATGGCACATTCACGGATGTCGATTGCATGACTTCTAGGATCTGATTCTCGGCAATGCAAGGCTCTAAAGCAACATACATCGTCTTCTCAAGACCGGAGTGAACTACCCTAGCGCCGAGAGATCCAGCGCGAACGAGTCTGGTGACAGGTGTTGACTAAAGATCTCTTGCTTGCCATACTGAAGCTTACGATGGATACTGACCAACTTGGTCTAGAAGATCTTTGCAGGGCAGTGAGGATGCCTGCTGCTGAGGTGAAGATATCTGTGGAGGATCTTGCTCGTCTGGGAGCGCTGGTTCTCAGACAACACCTGGTCAGCGTCGATGTTGAGAAACGATTGAGCATTGCGATCATGGCTCTGCGTGAAGGGGCAGATCTGGAGAGGGTATGTAGGCTTCTGAGCTGGCAGGAGTTCGAGGAAATAGCCGTGAGATCCCTTTGCGCAAACGGGTATTCCGTCTTCAAGCATTTCGTATTCAAATCGAATGATCACCGTCGAGAGATCGATGTCATCGGGGTGGGGCAGAATCTGGTGGTCTGTTTGGACTGCAAACACTGGATGAAGGGCATACGTGGAACAGTGGGAGAGAAGATTGCTGCAAGACAGATTGAAAGGGTACAAGGCCTGGTCCAAAGCGCAGAGTCCGGGTCAAGGCTAGGAATATCCACCAGACGAACTCTTTATTTCGTCCCAGCTATTGTGAGTTTGTTTGGTACTGGCCCTAGGTTCATAAGTCAAGTCCCAATAGTGCCCGTCCTCAAGCTTAATTCCTTCCTTTCTTCCTTAGACCCCTTTGTCGAAGGCCTTTTCACCGTGTGTATGAAGGGGCAAAGTGAGCTAGATTGAAGATTGTGATAGTACACGGAAAGGATATCGACCGGAACATCCAAGATCTCCACGAAGAAGCGGAGAAGCTCGGCCACAATGTCACGCTTGTCAGTGCTGTAGATCTCTCGGGGTATGTTGACGAACGTGGCTCTGTGTTCTACGCAAAGGGGGAAGAACTCGGCTCATGCGATTTAGCTTTCCTGAGAGGCCTCGGTAGAGGAACCTGCGAGAGAATCACAAAGAGAATTGGAGTTCTAACTCAGCTTGAGCTATCAGGAGCAAAAGTGATCAATCCCGTTTCTCCTCTTCTTAATGCCAGAAGTAAATTCCTAACGATGTGCAACCTAGCACGCGCATCTATACCCGTACCACCAACCTTCGCGACCGAGAGCGCCCTTCAGGCCTATCGCGCGGCGAGAATGATGAAGCAAATCGTGTATAAGCCCATAATAGGCTCCATGGGCTACGGCTCACTGAAATTCGAGGACCCCGACCTAGCCTACAACGCATTCCAAAGCCTAGAGATGATCGGCAGGCCAATAATGGTTCAGAAATATGTCCCCTCAGCCAGCAAAGACACACGAGTCTTCGTAATCGGAGAAAATGTCACCGCAGCCATGACCCGCGAGGCCCCTCCAGGAAAATGGAAATCCAATGTCTCACAAGGAGGAAAAACAAGCCCAATCGTTCCCAGCAATGAACTGAAAGAGCTGTCGATCAAGGCAACGAAAGCCCTTGGCCTAGAGTACTCAGGCGTCGATGTAGCTGAGGTACCTGGACAGGGATTCTGTGTGCTGGAGGTTAACGCCTCGCCTAGTTGGCAGGCTCTGAAACAAACCGCATCAGTCAATGTGGCACGAGAACTGCTTCTGTACGCGCTGCACAGATAATCTGTTCATTCTGAGATTGCAAGCGCTTTGAGTCTTGTCTTCACTGCTCTTTTGAGCTTTGGCGCCGGGAGGGGGATTCGAACCCCCGCGGCCCAACAGGACCACAGGCTTTCTATTCTCGGACTCAAGGCCTGCGCCTCTGGACTACACACTAATGCATTAATCCACTCGGCCTTCGGGATCTGAGATTCGCATCTCACACTATCCCGGCTCCCGGCGTGTCTGGAGCTTCTTCTAAGAACGGTTCACGGTCTTAAAACAATTTCAGGCGAAGGAATGCTGCTCAAGTCGCCTCAGCAACAACCACGGACGAAGGCTGAGAAGTGCGCCATTCGATCGCTAGGAACTGTTTATTTTGTCGCTTCACTCAATCCTTCACCTTGTTGGTCTCATATGGAAAGGAAGTTCGAGTTCCTTGAGCACGTCGCAGATGCTTATGTGGCTGCCCACGGCAAAAGCCTTGCAGAGGCATTTCAGAATGCAGCCCTAGCCATGTTTGAGTTGATGACGGATACTAGCAAGATTGAATCGAGAATCGAAGAGCAAATAGCCGTGCAGGAATGGGATGAGAAAGCTCTGTTATACAATTGGCTTGAGCAGCTTCTGCTCAAGTTCGAGATTGAGGGGAAGCTTCTCTCGGAATTCAAGATATCTGAACTTGCCCAGACAGAGAATGGTTGGAGGCTGCAAGCGAAGGTCTCCGGAGAGTTGTTCGATCCGAAGAAGCATGAGTCTAGAGTCGAGATAAAGGCTGTGACCTATCATCAGATGGAGATAGGCCGAAGAGACGACGCGTATGTCGTGAAGTTCATTTTGGACCTGTAGACAAGCTACACTTGAGCGGTTCGCTTCCGATAATCGTTGAACGTGCGCTTTCGTCTGACTGAGACAAGTTGCGAAGTGAGAAGTTGTGTCTCTGATCCTGTCACATTTGGCAAGGCCTACTGTATGGATATCGAGAATTCCTCGATCAGTGTTTCTGGGACTGTGTTCCTTTTGCCTACCCTTCTGAAGTGAAGCAGCCCTCTTTTCTCCAGGAGCTTCAGATCGTGGTATACATTCTTCACGTTTCTTCTGACCTTCCTTGCAACATCGTTGATTGATTCGACATGGAACTTGGAGATGGTTTCGAGAAGCTCAAGCCTTTTGGGGTTCAGGATTTTGCCTAGTTCATCTGATCTGATCTTCAGAGTTTCTTCGACCATGTAGTCAAGTTCTCCTCCTTCCACGTAGGCTTCATAGGCATGTAGCAGGTTCGCCCACTCGACGTACTCTCCGGAGAGGCCGATGTCAACTCTTCTTTCGATGAACCTCTTCTCAAATTCAGAGAATGACATGCCCGCCGCGGTTTCATGTTCATGAAGTTTCTTCTTGACTTCCTCGAGGCTTAGTCTTCTGAGGACTTTGATCCGCAAGTTAACTCTCCTGCACAGTATTTCTGGTCTCTTGGAACTATTGGTCTCGAGGCAAATGAAGTTTAAATTGGCGACCTTCCGTTCTAACGGCAGTTCAGAGTTGAAGAAGCATGTCAGAAGGCGAAGTGCCGAGAGGAACGTCTGAAAGAGTGCCTATTCAAAGTGTTGCTCCCAACATCTGGGAGATCCCTCGCTCATATCACCCGGGGATGCGTGTTCCCGGCCGAATCTATGCAGACGAGTCTCTGCTTGAGAAAATGAAGACAGATCTTACAGCTCAGCAATGCGCAAATGTCGCACATCTGCCGGGGATTTACAAGTGGTCCATAACCCTTCCTGACGGTCATGAGGGGTACGGCTTTCCGATTGGAGGCGTGGCGGCAACAGATTATGATGAAGGGGCGATAAGCCCGGGAGGAGTTGGATACGACATCAACTGCGGCGTAAGACTTCTCAAAACAAACCTTGATGAGAAGGAGGTTCGAGGTAAGCTCGCCGCGATCCTTGAGACGCTCTTCAACTATATTCCTTCAGGGCTCGGGAGCAAGGGGAAGATCAGAGTCACACCAAACGAGCTGGACCGGGTCGTATCTGATGGGGTTGAGTGGGCCGTGGCCAAGGGGTATGGGTGGGTTGAGGACGGAGGGCATTGCGAGGAAAATGGGTGTATGGAGGCAGCCGATCCCTCCAAGGTTTCATCCACGGCCAAAAACCGTGGCTGCACCCAGTTAGGCAGTCTAGGTAGTGGAAATCACTTCTTGGAGATTGAGACCGTTGACAAAATCTTCAATCCGGAGATAGCGAAACGCTTTGGCGTTGAGAGAGAAGGCCAGATACTCGTGTTGATTCATACAGGTAGCCGGGGCTTTGGACATCAGGTCTGCAGCGACTACCTTAGAGTCATGGAACATGCGGTGCACAAGTACAACATCAAGCTTCCCGATCGGGAGTTGGCTTGTGCCCCTTCCAAAAGCAACGAGGCACAGGAATACTTTGCCGCCATGTCCGCAGCCTGCAACTTCGCTTGGGCAAACCGGCAGATGATCACACATTGGACCAGGCAGGCGTTTGAGAAGATTCTGGGTAAGTCAGCTGATTCAATGGATATGCGTCTCATCTACGATGTGGCCCATAACATAGCGAAAATCGAGGAACACGGAATGGATGGCAAGAGGGCTAAGGTCTTCGTGCACAGAAAGGGAGCCACTAGAGCCTTTCCCCCTGACCATCCTGAGCTTCCCGGGGACTATAAGCCAGTTGGGCAACCTGTGCTCATCCCAGGCAGCATGGGAACAAGCTCTTGGATCCTTGTGGGAACTGCGCGAGCCGCCGAGCTCAGTTTCTCCTCAACGGCCCATGGAGCCGGACGATACATGAGCAGAGCGGCAGCAAAGAGGAAGTACTGGGGTAACGATGTCAAAAGAGGCCTGGAACAGAGAGGAATACTTGTAAGAGCCGCCAGCATGGTCGTCATCAGCGAGGAGGCTCCTGGAGCATACAAGGATGTCGACAGGGTCGCCGAGGTAAGCCATCAACTTGGCGTTGCTACAAAGGTAGCTAGATTGACTCCGATAGGATGCACAAAAGGCTAGAGCCAACACCTGAAAGCAGATTCATATGACCTCAAGAAACAGTGTCGTCCAGGCCAGGGCAGCGACACAGGATCTAGATATAGCCATAAAGAGGCTTCATGACGAGAAGCTGAGCCTAGTCATCGTCAAACAAGGCCAGACAGTATTCACCAACAAGGAGCCAGGTATCAGAGGCCTCGTTGAAGCAATAAGTGGATGTGGGATATCGCTGCACGGAGCTGCTGTGGCAGACAGGGTCCTTGGAAAAGCTGCAGCTCTTCTCTGTGTCTATGCAAGGTTCTCAAGCGTGTACGCATCGGTCATGAGCAAGCTGGGAGAAAAGACTCTCGGAAAGTTCTCTATCCCGTATCAGCATGGCACACTAGTGCCGAAGATTCTGAACCGCCATGGAACTGACATGTGTCCCTTTGAAAAGGCCGTGGTGAACACCGAGTCCCCAGAAGAGGCCCTCAAGATAATAAGTCGACGAGTCAGGGAAAGTGCTCTTCGCGAAGCCTAGCTGACGTCTACTGCTCTCTTATCCAGCATTTCCTGAAAGCCAGTCCTAACAAGAATTCTCTTCTTCAACTCCTGTATTCTTTCCCAAGGAGTAGGATCAATCTCTCTCAAAATGGAGAGATAGAAGCTAACATAGTCTACGAAATGCGTCACTGAGAGAAGCTGAGAGACCCTGGTCTGTCCAACTCCTGCGATCTCATAGATGTTTGCCACTCTCATTTCGGCTAGGCTTTTCTTTGTCTCCTGCACCCTGATCGCTTCTTCTTGGGTTTCCTCCGTCCTTAAGAAGACGTGTGAGAAATTCGGCATATACTGTATCGCCCTACCCCACGCTTCCAGCTCATTATGGCAACTCTCCGGAAGAATACTCATCACAACCGGCATCTTGCTATTCTCATTCAGCTGATTCTTCATTCTCCTCGCCAAACCACTATTTCGATAGAAGGCATGAGCCACAGGAATCGTGGCCACAATGTTGAGAGCGAGCTGTTTGGCCGGATTATTCTTCTGAGGAACCCTCCATCCAATCTGATTCCTGAGGCTCTTCAAATGGTCGACCGCTCCCAGAATCTCTAGATTCGCATCGGTCTCATTGCTGAATGAGGAGAGCGCGAGAGACGAAGCCGCTAACAGGAAAGGCAAGGCCGTTCTAGGTTCAAGTCCCGGTTTCACGTTGTAATGGGGGATTCTGTGGCGTCCCGAGATCCTTCTCATGTTTCCGCCAGACGAAATGGTCACCACTTGGCAACCTTTCCGGATGGCATCAAGAAGTGCTTCAAGCGTCTCCTGTGTGTCTCCACTGTAGCTCACAGCTAAGATCATTGTTCTCGTGTTTGAGAAACCTGGCAACCTGCTATCTCTGACCAGTATCGCTGGTTTGTCCAGATGATCGGCAAGCCAGTTCAGTGCGATTTCTGCAGCTATGGCAGAGGTCCCCATCCCTACAAGAACAATGTTGTCAAAATCGCTTCTAGATGGCAGTGGAAGCGTCGGTTTGAATTCGTTCACAGCTTGACTGAGATATTCTGGCATTAGGTCAATATCCTCACGCATGTTGCTCTGGTCGATCTCTCCGATCCTCTTGGGGTCGTCAAGTATGCTCATGGGTTCTCATCTCAGTCTTGTTCGGTTCCCTCAACACAGTCCTCATGACTCATTTCGCTCATTTCTCCTCAAGAACGTTAAGAATTGCCAACGTGGCGCATACAGCTTCCTCTGTTCTTACCGTTTCAGTACCTTGATTCGGAATGGTGTTAAGAACCATCTCGGTGAACGCTTGAGGTTGCAATCTCTCCCTGACAAGAATCTCCGTGAGGCCCTCCTGAGGCGAGCCAAACACAACCATAATCCTCGATGTGCGGCCAATCTCTTCCTTAAGCTTCTGCGTCACGTCGCAGATGGGTTTACCATATCTTGATGTCATAAGCACAAGTTCCTTCTGGCGGTGTCTTAGAGTTTCCCCAAGCATCCGCGTTGAGACAGACACGTCATATCCCCAGTAGAAGGGCACTTCTTCCTTAGAAACCACTGAGTATCGCTCCCCTTGAGAGGTCTTATCGATCTTGACTGTCACACGCTTCCCTTTCCGCAGCCCAGCCACCGCAACGGCTACGTTTCTGCTCATACCTATGTCGACGGTAGCCAAATGTCCGTCTGAACCGACCACAATTCCTTCGCGGTATGCTGGCTGCGGAGCCCGGTCGGTTTTCTGCACTGGATGGTGTGGGGTCCTCAGTGGGGGGAGTATTCCTACGTACTGCATTTTCGGTGACATGGGGAATATCCTCCTTCGTAGGTATTGGGGGGTTTCCAGGTACGAAAGAATTGTTCTCAGGAATTCGGCGTCCTCACGGTGAGTTTCAGGGCTGGGGGCGTAGATCAATATCTCATCGACTCGATAGATCGCGGCTGCGCGTGCTAGGAGGCCGACACGAAGAGTCTTTTCTCTGAGATGTGGGATATCTGAGACGAAGGATGAAGGTATTGCAACTGTGAGCTTTTTCCTTCTTTTGTTAACCATCCAGGACATTCTTTGACCACATCTCATGTTTTGGTTGTAGGATCTTCTATGTACAACATGTGGGTTCGCAAGGTTTATAATAGCTAGCGCTCCCTGAAACTGCGGCAGTCTTGGAGAGAGTCACAGAAGGTTTCGTATTTGGGTCATAGGAAGAAGCACGCTCCTAAGAGAGGTTCCTTGGCGTATCTTCCCAGGGGACGTGCAAATCGATGGAGAGCGCGCATTAGGTATTGGCCCGAGATCGAGGGGAAGCCAAAGCTCCTAGCTTTTTCGGGTTACAAGGTCGGAATGACCCATATCATGACAATCGACAATCAGAAAGGATCATTCAACTTCGGGAAAGAGATCACACTTCCTGTTACGTTGATAGATAGCCCACCAATGATGGTTTGTGCGGTAAGGGTCTATGAAAAGAGCCCTACAGGTTTGAGGACCATGACAGAGGCGTGGGCTCAAAACTTCCCAAAGAATCTCGGACGGGTCCTATCCGCGCCCAAGAGTCAGAAAACAGAGCAGGCACTGAAGAAGATAGAGGACTCACTAACGAGAGTTCACGAGGTTCGCGTACTGACCACGACCCAACCGGAACTCGCAAACGTCCCAAGAAAGACACCTGAGATCATTGAGATCAAGTTAAGTGGAGGGGCCTCGAAGGATCAATTGGATTATGCAAAGAGCATACTTGGCAAAGAAGTGAAAGCCTCGGATGTCTTTCAACCTGGCGAATGGGTTGATGTGGCCGGGATAACTAGGGGCAAGGGAATTCAAGGGCCTGTGAAGCGTTGGGGAATCAGGAGAAAATCCCACAAATCAAGAAAGACTGTCCGTCAAGTTGGCACAATAGGAGGATGGAATCCCTCGTATGTTCAGTACACAGTGCCCAGAGCCGGGCAGACAGGCTTTCATCAAAGGACCTCTTACAGTCAACAGATTGTGAAAATCGGCGAAGATCCGACTGAGGCCAACCCAAAGGGAGGCTTCGTTCGCTCAGGGCCAATCAAGGGAAGCTACTTGATGGTGGCCGGAAGTATCTCGGGGCCATCAAGAAGGCTGATCACCTTGAAGCATGCGGCCCGAGCCAGAATCGCATCTCCCTCTCCTCCCAAGATTGAGTATCTGAACATCCAAACCGAGTAGTGAGTGTTGGTGAGCCACATGGCTGGAAGAGCCGTTGACGTTCTAGCGATGGACGGAAAGAAAGTTCGGACAATAGCATTGCCAAGCGTCTTCGACACTGTGTTCAGACCTGATGTCATACGCAGGGCCGTGATATCGGCTCAATCTCACCGTTTCCAGCCTAAAGGGAGAGACCCAATGGCCGGGAAAAGAACTTCCGCCGAATCCTTCGGCGTCGGGCATGCTTTGGCTCGAGTTCCAAGGGTTAGAGGCGAGAGGTATTCACGTGCATCCATGGCTGCGTTTGCGCCAAGTACTGTGAAGGGCAGGGTCACACATCCTCCTCGGGTCGAGAAATCCATATCCAAAGAGATGAATGCTAAGGAGAGGAAACTCGCAATCAAATCGGCAATAGCCGCGACAGCAATGAGAGAGCTTGTGAAGAACAGAGGACATGTCTTGGCTGAGGGCGTGCCACTTCCCTTGGTCGTATCTGATGAGATTGAGAATGCCAAGAAGGCTAATGATGTGAAGGAAGTGATGCGGAGCTTGGGCGTATGGGGTGATGTTGTGAGAGTGCTTCGCAGCAGGAAGACGAGAGGCAGGAGGAGTCACACTAGAGGAAAGGGAATACGCCAAGCCATTGGGCCTTTGATCGTTGTCTCCAAGGACGAGAGCATTGGAAAGGCAGCCAGAAATGTCCCAGGAGTGGATGTGGTGGCGGTTCAGGGTCTTGGCGCAGAGATGCTTGCGCCGGGGACTCACCCTGGCAGACTGACGATCTGGTCTGAATCCGCAATCAAGCTGCTTGGCAAGTAAGGAGGAGTTGACAAGAATGGATGTGAGAGATGTCATTGTTCATCCACTCGTATCTGAGGACTCGGTCAGTCTCATCGAGGCTGAGAACAAGATCACATTCGTCGTGAATCTCAAGGCCACAAAGGATGATGTGAGGAGTGCCGTGGAGGAACTCTATGAAGTCCGAGTGTCAGACGTGCACACAGTGATCACTTCAAGAGGCGTGAAGAAGGCATATGTGAAGCTTTCACCGGAACACAAGGCAGCTGACCTTGCGGTGAGGCTAGGCCTTCTGTAGAGGAGGAGTGGGAATGGGGAAGAACATACTTGTGCAAAGGAGAGGGCGAGGCACTATTGTCTTTCGGGCCCCCACACACAGAAGAGTAGCTCCAGCTCGCTATCCTCCAATATCATCTGGAGAACTGAGCGGAGTCCTCAAAGGGGATGTTTCAGAGATTGTTCATGATCCTGGCAGAGGGACTCCTCTAGCTCTGTTGAGGTTCGAGAACGGCGAGAAGTTCTATGTTCCGGCGACAGAGGGTCTAGCTCTCGAGCAAAGAATCAATCGGGGCGGAACAGCCACACCTGAGCTAGGAAACATACTCCCGATAGGCAAGATGCCAGAGGGAACCCTTGTCTGCAATCTTGAGCTTAATCCCAGTGATGGAGGAACCTTGGCGCGATCTTCAGGAACATACGCCCTAGTGGTTGCACATACACCCCGAGGAACAGAGGTTAGGCTTCCTTCGGGAAGATCGGTGTATCTGAAAGATGAATGCAGGGCAATGGTTGGCGTGGTTTCAGGGGCAGGAAGAACTGAGAAGCCTTTCCTTAAGGCGGGAGCTAAGGGGCTTTTGATGAAAGCGAGAGGCAGACATTGGCCGATTGTTAAAGGGCAGAAGATGGTCTCTGCATCTCACCCGTACGGCGGAGGACGCCACAAACATGCGGGGAAACCCACGACGGTCTCAAGAAACACGCCTCCAGGCAGAAAGGTTGGAATGATCGCTGCGAGGCAGACTGGAAGAGCGGCGAAAAGGATGAGACAGGTGGCACAAGTTCTCTAATCTTGGAAGCCTGCAGGGGATCCAGAGAGTTGTCGCTTCAAGGTTTGGGTCAACCCGTTGTCGAAGGCTTAAATAAAGCCGACAGACCGTGAAAGGACGAGAAATGCAAATTGCCGAAACAATTCAAGTATCGCGGCTACAACCTGGAACAACTCCAAGCGATGTCTATGGACGAATTTATCCGGCTTATGCCAGCTAGGCAGCGGAGGTCTCTTCAGAGAGGACTCACTCCTGAGCAAAGGAAACTCATACAAGAGCTACGCGACAAGAAAAAGCCCGGTCAAGAGGCCGCTCCAATTCAACTCAAGACCCATTGCCGCGATCTGTTAGTCCTGCCGGAAATGGTTGGAATGACATTCGATATCCACTCCGGCAAGGAATTCACTTCCGTGACTGTCAGGCCCGAGATGATCGGACACTACCTTGGAGAATTCGTGATTACCAATCAGAAAGTGAGTCATGGAACACCTGGAATCGGAGCAAGCCGCTCATCCATGTACGTCCCCCTCAAGTAAACTTCCTCCTCGCTATCACTGCAACTACACAGGCACAGATCAGAGCAGGCACAAGTACAGCGATCACAGAGAGCACTGTGGATTGAGCGCTGGGAAACAGATTTCGTGTGACCATTGGCTTTGCACCAAGAATTTCATAAGAATCGCGCCCTGCCCCTCCTGTCCAAGAGCCGACGAAGTTCACAAGCACGCCCGCCACTACTCCAAGAATCCCATATGCAGCCTGTCTTAGCACCTCGACTATCCTCCTTTATTGTCTTCTGTGCCCTCACCGTATAGTTCTAGGCATTGGAACAGAGCCATCATTCTCCTAAAGGAAGCGGTCCGACCAGATTCTGAAGGTTTCATACCAGGAGACCAAGGCTGCGCTCAAACCGAATATGATCGCCATCAAGCCTTGAGGTGATCCCCCGAGCCCTTCTCGAACCAGGTACACCAGAAGAGATGTAGAGAAGAATGCGGCATAAAACGAGTATCTCGGGAGAACAAGTGTCCCGAGTCTTGTGAAGGGCCTCAATGCTCCGACTTTGATCTCTTTGACAATCACGTATTGTCCGTACCTGTCCTTCTCAACCAGTCCCAATTCCCTGAGCTTATCAAGGTGATGAAGAGCCGTGCTCGGGCTCGCCATTCCGAGTGCTCGCTGAACCTCCCTAACCCCCGCTCCCTCACCCTTCTTGAACATGTGCCAATACACCCTGAGGGTCGAGCCTCTCAGCTCCGACTCAATCTTCTGCGTATTCACTTCACTTTCAGACAATCTTGACTCTATCATGAAAGCATGCTAAAGGGTATAAGAATCGTCCTGTTCTGACCAATCTGCTACCCGCGCTCGCGTGTAATGCTTTGGTAGAGCTGATTCCGGCACATGTCCATTGAGCGCATCGGCGTGGAGAAGCTACTTGATCCGACGCGAATGAAGGTATCGTCCTCGGTTGCAATGAGTGTTAGAATCGCTTTGTGAATCCAATTTTGTGTCTGCTTTCATTGCGCTTGGTTTATAAATTGGCCTAATGCATGCTTTGAGAGGACCGGTGGAAAATTCCGTGCCAAAATGGAAATACTCGGTCACAGGGCTCGATCCAGATAAGACGGTGAGGTGCGCAGGACGTGAGCTTCACATCTCACCGAAGGCTGGAGTCGAGATCTGTTCGAGCATCAGAGGAATGATGGTAGCGGAAGCCAAAGAAATGCTCGAACGAGTTTTGGCGAAGAAGAAAGCCATACCCTACAAGAGGCACAAGAAAGAGGTCCCCCACAAGTCCCTGGATGAACGTTGGCACGCGGGAAGATACCCGGTCAAGGCAGCTTCCACTTTCCTGAAGTTGCTGGAAGGACTGGAAGCCAATGCAGAGTACAAGGGTCTGAACCTTACAAAACTGCGAATAGTCCACGCAGCATCACACAGAGGAATGAAACTGAGAAACTACGAGCCGCGAGCCCATGGCCGCAGCTCACCAAGCTTCAACACCCTCACTCATCTTGAAATCGTAGGCTACGAGGGTGAGTAGACAATGCCAGTCCGAGACTCATTCATAAAGGATAACCTGCGGAAAACTGAGCTTGACGAATTCCTCTCAAGGGAGCTTAGCAAGGCAGGTTACAGCAAAATGGAACTCACAAAGACCCCCCTAGGTACACGAGTCGTGGTATATGCTGCCAGGCCAGGAATGGTGATCGGCAGAAGAGGGCAGAGCATTCGAGACCTCACGAAAATCTTGGAAGAGAAATTCGCGCTGGACAACCCGCAGATATCGGTTGCCGCCATTGAAGTACCTGAGTTGGATCCCAAAGTGGTTGCCTCCCAGATTGCTGCCGCGCTAGAGCGTGGGGTCCACTTCAGAAGAGCTGCATACTGGGCTGTCCAGAGAGTGATGGAGGCAGGCGCACTAGGGGTGGAGATAACAATAAGAGGGAAGTTGACCAGCGAACGCTCAAGATATGAGCACTATCGGCAGGGATATCTGCCCAGATCAGGAGACGCCGCAGCGAAACAGATTCGAAAGACTGTAGGATGGGTTCAACTGAAGCAGGGGCTGCTGGGCATACACGTGAACATACTCCCGCCAGGAGCAGACTTCCCAGACAAGCCCATGCTCAGGCCTGTGACTTTACCAGAGGAGAAGCCAACTGAACCCACAGCCGAGCCCGAAATGAAAGTCGCTGAGGCTGAGAGTAAGGAAGAGGAGAAAGAGGAAGATGCCGATACTTAGAATGCGCGAAATCCGCGACATGCCTCTTGAGGAACGGAAGAAGAAGCTTGACGAGATAAGGACCGAGCTTGTCAGGTTGAAGACCACTGTCGCCTCAGGAGGTACCATCGAGAACCCTGGCCGAATTAAGGAACTGAAGAGGGCTTTGGCCAGAATCCTGACCGTCGAAAGAGAAACAACCACGGGCGCAGGTGTTGCGAAGTGAGTCCGACAAATCCTCAAAACTTGGTTAGGCATGAGCTCATCGGACTGAACGCCAAAGTAGTGAAAACAATGAACAGACAACTCGAAGGCCTCGTGGGAAAAGTCATCGATGAGACGCGAAACACACTCATACTATTCAACGGCGCCAAGAACATGATCGTTCCGAAAGATGTTGTATCGTTCAACTTCTACCTTCCAAATGGGGATGTTGTGAGAGTTGACGGAAAGAGGCTCATCGGAAGGGCCGAAGATAGGATCAAGATGAAGGTGAGAAATTGGCGCTGAGAGACATAGGAATAGACGCTTCGCCCCCGCAGAAGAGTTGTGATGATGCTGATTGTCCTTTCCATGGGGCTCTGGCCATAAGAGGTAAGATACTCACCGGGGTTGTGGCGAGTAGTAAGATGACCAAGACAGTTGTTGTGGAACGAGATATTTCGCATTACGTTCCCAAGTACATGAGATACGAGAAGAGACGCAGCAGAATCAATGCACACAATCCCCCGTGCATAGACGCGAAAGAAGGCGACAAGGTAAGAATAGCGGAGTGCAGGCCACTGAGCAAGACAGTTTCCTTTGTCATAGTGGAAAAGGAGAAGTAGAAACGAGTGTGAGAATGGTATGCCCGCTCCAAAGACTCGAGCAGTCAGCGCAAAAGGAATGATGGAGTACAGGCCGTACATAACCCGAGGATTGCCCGCAGGCAGCCGTCTCAGTTGCGCTGACAATACCGGTGCCAAAGAGCTCAAGCTGATCAACGTCATCGGTTACTCAGGTCGACTCAGAAGAATCCCAAGTGCCTGTGTAGGTGAAATGGTTGCTGTCTCTGTCACAAAGGGAGCTCCAGACCTGAGAAGACAGATCTTTCCTGCCGTTGTAGTCAGGCAAAGCAAATCATTCAGACGAGCCGACGGAGTCAGAATCCAATTCGAGGACAACGCCGCGGTAATCATGACCCCAGAGGGAGAGCTGAAAGGGACCGAGATACGAGGGCCCGTGGCTAGAGAAGCTGCTGAGAGATGGCCCAGGGTAGCAAACCTGGCTAGCATGATAGTGTAGGAAAGGCGATGTGAAACTGTCTCCGTCCGGTACGAAAAATCAGGTGCGACAAAAGAGCATATCCGCGTCCCTCTCCTCAGAGCTCAGACAGAGATATGGCCGAAGATCACTGTCGGTTAGAAAAGGAGACACCGTCAAGATAGCGAGAGGAGATTTCACGGGAATCGAAGGCAAAGTGAACCGCGTCGACAGAGAACGAGCCAGGCTTTTCGTCGAAGGGCTATCGCGGGAGAAGGTCTCTGGCACTTCTACGCTTGTAACCGTCCACTCATCAAAGGTCATGATTACGAACCTGAACCTCTCAGACAAGTGGCGTGTCGAGATGCTGGAGGGAACAAAGATCCAGACTCCAGCAAAGGAACCGGAGAAGAAAGAAGAGGGTGAATAGGATTGGGAAGGAAAGGTGGCTCTAGACACCTGAAACGGAAACCGGCGCCCCGCTTCTGGCCCATAAAAACCAAGGAATTCCAGTGGACGGTCCGACCGCGGCCCGGACCCCACCCAAGGAACATGTGCATTCCCCTACTGACGATTCTCAGAGATCACCTGCAGCTTGCTGGAACTGCGAGAGAGGCGAGTCTCATACTTTCGCAAAGCAAGGTGAAGGTGGATGGCCGACTTAGGAGAGACGGGAAATATCCTGTCGGTCTAATGGATGTGATCGAGGTTCCAGACTCGAAGAAGGCATATCGAGTCGTCCCTGTCAAAGGGAAGCGATTTGATCTGATCGAAATAGCTGACGACTCGAAAGGATTCAAGATCTCCAAGGTCAATGACAAGAAAACAGTCGCACATGGCCACATCCAAGTAAGCCTTCACGACGGCAGAAGCATGTTAGTAAAGGTGCAAAATCCAACCTCCCCGAAAGAAGACGTATACTCAACAGGATCCTCACTGCAGATCGAGATTCCAAGCCAGAAGATCCTGAAAGAGATGAAGCTTGCAGAAGGGGCATACGCAATCGTTACTGCCGGCGAGAACACAGGACGCCATGGAAAGATCTCCAGCATAGAGCCAGGAAACGCCACAAGGCCGGGCCAAGTGGAGATCAGAGATCAACAGGGAGAAGCCTTTCGAACAATTAGCGACTACGTGTTCGTGGTCGGCGAACAAACACCATTGATAGAACTTCCAGGAGCATGAGGAATTGACGCCCGGACTTGAATCAGACACTCAAGAGAACCCAATGCGTGAAATTAGAATAGAGAAAGTAACAGTCAACATAGGCGTCGGCAAGTCTGGAGACCCGCTAGAAAAAGCAAAGAAAGTTCTTCAGCAAATAACTGGACAAACCCCTTGCCCAAGAAACGCGCGGAGAACCATAAAAGACTGGGGAATAAGGAAAGGAGAACCTATATCCTGCATAGTCACGTTACGCGGAAAGGAATCTCAGTCCTTCCTGAAACGTGCAATGGAAGCCGTGGGCAACAAGCTTAACGAATCGTGCTTCGACGCCTACGGCAACTTCGCTTTCGGCGTAAAAGAACATATCGACATACCTGGAACCAAGTATGTTCCAGAAATCGGGATATTTGGTATGAACGTGAATGTGACCCTTGAGCGAAGAGGCTATCGAATCAAGAGAAGGGCCGGAAGAACCTCAGCAATTGGTAAGAAACATGCCATAACGAAACAAGAGGCAATCGATTTCGCGGCGAGCAATCTGCAAGTAAACGTAGCCAGAGAAGGTGAGGTTATTGGCGAAACAGAAGCCTAGCAAACAGAGAAAGTTCGGAAAAGGGAGCAAGCCATGCAGAAGATGCGGTCAACGAAACGCGATGATCAGAAGCTATGGACTACAACTGTGCAGACAGTGCTTCAGAGAACTCGCTCCAAAACTAGGATTCAAGAAGTATTCCTGAGGCGACAACAATGACTTTGATGGATCCCTTGGCACACGCTCTCTCAACAATCTTCAACAATGAAGGCAGATACAAGCATGAATGTGTTGTACAGCCAGCATCAAAACTACTTGGACAAGTATTGCGGGTGATGCAGAAGAACGGATACCTGGGAGAATTCGAGTTTGTCGATGATGGAAGGTCAGGCAAATTCAAGATTCAATTGTTAGGCAGAATCAACAAATGTGGAGTAATAAAACCAAACTTCTCAGTGGGACTCTCAGAGATTGAGACATTCGAGGAGAGATACCTGCCGTCAAGAGAGGTGGGTGTACTGATTCTTTCTACTCCGAGGGGAGTAGTATCGCACAAGGAGGCCACCGAACTCCGAACTGGCGGAAAACTTCTGGCATATGTCTACTGAAGCGGTGATAGCATGGCAATAGAGCTCTCGGAAAGACTCATCCAGATCCCCCAAGGGATCCAAGTTCAGATAGACGCAGGAAAGGTGACGGTGACAGGCCCCAAAGGAACAATCAACAGAGATCTTTCACACATGCCCGTCCAACTCGAATCAGGAGACGGGAAGGTCACAGTGCGTGCAAGAGGAACAAGGAAGCAGGACAGGGCTATGGTGGGCACCGCTGCCGCACACATAAACAACATGATCGAAGGGACTTCAAAAGGCTTCGTGTATAAATTGAGAGTCGTCTACGCTCATTTTCCGGTCACAGTCAAGGTACTTGAGAAAGAGAAGAAGGTGTCAATTGAGAACTTTTCTGGAGAGAAGACCCCGCGTTTTGCCTCAATAGTGGGTGATGTTTCAGTCAAAGTCCAAGGCGATGAGGTAAGGGTTGAAGGCAAATCCTTGGAGGATGTTAGCCAGACCGCGAGCAACATCCAAGAAACAACAACCATCCGAGAAAAGGACCAACGGGTCTTTCTTGACGGCATCTACGTGTTTGAGAAGGGGTTGGCGAGCAAGAAGTGAAGAACACCAAGGCAGCAGAGAGAAAGAAACTCAAGGATCGCATACCGAAAATCGTGCGACAAGAGTCATGGCGCTACAAGAGGATCGGCGAGAGTTGGCGCAAACCCACAGGCGTAACAAACAAAATGAGACGAAGACAACGGGGATGGCCAAAATCCGTCTCAGTCGGCTACAAGACTGCTGAGAATTTACGCCACCTGCACCCCTCCGGCGTGAGAGAAAAAGTGGTTCACAGAACTGCTGACCTGGAGAAAGTCGATCCCAAGAACTTCGCGGTTAGAATCGGACACACAGTCGGAGAAAAGAAGCGAGTAGCCATTCTTGACCGCGCAAGAGAATTGCAAATCAGGGTCTTGAATCCAGGCATATCCAGAAGAGAAGAAACAGCTCAAGAGAAACCGCGGGAAGCCGAGCCGAGAGAGCCTGAGAAAGAGCCAGAGCAGTCGGAAGTGACTCAGGAATCATCAGAGCCTGAGGAGAAAGAGAGTTGAACCTGAGAAATCAAAGAAGACTCGCCTCGGAAATTCTTAAGGTCGGTCGCAACAGGGTCTGGATAGATCCTGAGGAAGCTGAGAAAGTCAGCTCTGCAATTACGAGAGGAGATGTCAGAAGGCTCATCCACGAAGGAGTAATCCGGGCAATGCCTGAATTGGGCACAAGTCAGGGAAGAAGAAGAGTTCTTCGTCACAAGAGAATTCTGGGAAGAAGGACAGGCCCGGGCGGCAGAAGAGGAGTGAGGACTTCTGGAGAAACCTGGATCTCACGAATTAGATCAATCAGAAGGCGACTGAGAGAGCTCAGAGACACCAGAATGATCGAACAATCCTCTTACAGAAGACTGAGCCTCATGGCGAAGGGAGGCGCCTTCAGGAGCGCACGTCACTTGAATGAATACATTGAAGCCCGCCAGTTGGCGAGGAGGAGGTAACACCCTTGGTCCAAAAACCCACATACAGCATGCCCCATCGTAGAAGAAGGGAACTCAGAACGAACTACAACAAGAGAGCAGCCTCAGTCGTCTCAGGTATCCCGAGAATGGTCGTAAGAACTTCTAGCAAGCATACCACCGTCCAGTTCATCCAAGCTAGAATAGAAGGAGACCAGACACTGGCATCAGCAAAATCCACAGAACTAGAGAAATTCAACTGGAAATACGGAGGAGGTAACCTTCCAGCGGCGTATCTCACAGGAATACTCGCGGGGTCTCGAGCCCTCGAAAAAGGAATCCAAAATGCAATACTGGATATCGGTGTCCAAAGAGTCACCAAGGGAGCCCGAATCTTCAGTGCACTTAAGGGTGCAGTTGATGCTGGCATCGAAATTCCACACAAGAAAGAAATTACGCCAGAAGACTCAAGGATCAAAGGAGAACACATAGCAGCTTACGCAAAACAGCTATCTCCCGACGCAGAGAGATACAAGGCACAGTTCTCCAGATACCTTTCAAAGAAGTTGACCCCAGAAGATATCCCCTCATCCTTCGAGAAGACAAGAGAAAAGATCGCAGGTCCAGAGAAGAAACCCCTGAAGAAGAGTGATAAGAAGTGACAAAGCCCGAAGAGCGCCGAAGCACTGACATTGGCTGGATCCCCAAGACCAAGCTTGGGAAGATGGTGCAGGAAGGAAGCATCGTCTCCATCAACGACGTGTTCACTCAAGGCCTGAAGATAATGGAGCATCAGATTGTGGACGCTCTTCTTCCCAATCTGCAACATGAAGTGCTTGAGATAGGGTTTGTTCAAAAGCAGACAGATGCAGGAGAAAAATCCCGGTTTAGAGCGGTCGTCGTTGTGGGGAACGGAGAGGGCTATGTAGGCATCGGTGATGGAAAAGCGAAGCAGGTTAGAATCGCCATAGACAAAGCCACCGTCCAAGCAAAGCTTAACACAATCCCCGTGCGGAGGGGTTGTGGAAGCTGGGAGTGTGCCTGCAATCAATCCCATTCTCTCCCCTTCAAGGTCAGAGGAAAATGCGGAAGCGTCGCAGTTGAAATCATCCCTGGCCCAAGAGGCCTAGGGCTAGTTGCAGGAGAAATACCGAAGGTCGTTCTAAGGCTTGCCGGCGTGAAAGATTGCTGGACAAGAAGCTTTGGATCAACATCAACTTCCTCATCTACAGGCTACGCCGTATACGACGCACTCCGCACCACCTATCGCGTCATTACTCCTAGCGATTGGGTCAGGTAGACAAGAGTTGAGCCAGAAGAGAAAGCACCGCGAAAAAAAGGCCCCGAAAGCAAAGGTTACGGAAAAGCCATCCGCAGAGTTCCCTGACAGAAAATGCGTAATCGCTGTGAGGATTCGTGGACAGGCCGGAGTTGCTGGCGACGTAGAAGCTACGCTTGGGATGCTACACATGCCCCGAAAATACAACGCCGCAGTGCTTTACAGTGAGCCCAGCATACTGGGGATGCTTCGAAAGGTGAAAGACTACGTCACCTGGGGGGAAATCGAAAAGAAAACACTCGCAACGCTGCTAGAAGAACGATGCCGGCCAACTAGCGTCAAAGAGATCACTGCCAAGTATCTAAAGGAAAGTCTTCAGGTGGCCTCACTGGAGAAGCTGGCTGAGGCGATGGAGAAGACCGAGATCCCACTTGGCAAGTTGCGCGAAGCAGGTCTCCCAATGGTTTTCCGCCTTCACCCACCGAAAGGCGGGTTTAAGGGCCCTACAAAGAGAGGCTTTGCCGAGGGAGGGGAACTTGGCTACAGGGGCGTCGAGATATCTCAATTGGTTTCTCGGATGATCTGACCGGGATAGGGAACAGATCAAACAGCCTGTTCTTGAAATCGGAAATTCGAATTCTCTGAAACATGAAACATGTCCGAGATCTGCCAAACGTTTAAATTAACCACACCTGAACAATGAGCAAACACTCCCCAATGGTGATACTAAGCTTGCCAACTAGGTTCAGGAAGGTAAGGAGGCTGCGGGGATCCAGAACTCATGGTTGGGGAGTCTCAGGGCAGCATAGGGATAGCGGCATGCAGGGTGGCCACGGATCAGCCGGAGCGTTGGCTCACAAAAGGACCAAACTAGTGGCCGAAGGAATCGACATAAGCAAACACGGCTTCAAGAGTCACTCGGCCAGAGAAATCAGGACCATAAACGTGAAAGATCTGTTACGCCTCACCTCAGCATCTCCTGAAGAGAAATCAAAGGCAGAACTGCCGTTGATCGATCTGTCGCAGCTAGGCTATGAGAAGTTGCTCGGAGGGGGAGTTCTCAAAGAGCCTATCACTGTGAAGGTCGCTAAGGCATCGAAGTCTGCTATGAGGAAGATTGAGGAGGCGGGGGGCAAGATACTGCTCCCCAAGTAGGTGACAGACCTGGTCCGTTTTGTTGAAATCTTCCAACCGCTGGCAAGATTTATCCCGACGGTATCTTCCCCAGAACGCAAAGTCTCCTTCAACGAGAAACTGTTCTGGACCGGAATGGTCCTAATAGGCTATTTGATCATGACGGAGATTCCGTTGTACGGTGTTGGAGGAAGAGGTGCCGAGGACCCGTTCAGCGCTATGCGGGTCATCTTCGCCTCAGAACGAGGCACTCTGATGGAGCTTGGGATCGGCCCAATAGTGACCGCAGGCCTGATACTTCAAGTCCTCGCAGGATCCCAGATGATAAAGGTCGATTTCACAAATCCCCAAGATAGATCAATGTTCACAACCGCCAGCAAAGTCTTGTCAATAGTAATGTATCTCTTCCAGGTTGGGGCATACATGCTCGCAGGGGCCTTCGGAGCAAAAATCACTCCTCAGACAGGATTTGTAATAGCGCTTCA
>Ga0209725_1000514_pt1 | contig 23851 bp, 21 predicted proteins | sample I18A1metaG_FD_184145 | JGI IMG/M metagenome (GOLD analysis project Ga0209725, IMG submission 184145) | Lake sediment bacterial and archeal communities from Gulf of Boni, Indonesia to study Microbial Dark Matter (Phase II) - ​I18A1 metaG... | ecosystem: Environmental > Aquatic > Freshwater > Lake...
TCTCGATCCTGAAACCTGCCTGACCGAGTAGCGACGTGATACGATTAAGTGAAAACAAGTTTATCTGGAAACCGTGGCACATGTGATACAGCTTATACACCATGCCGAAGACTGACATATTGAGAACGGATAGCACCAAACATCCTTCCTTAGCAACGTGTCGGCGAAGGTTCTTGAGTGCCTCCAAAGGTTGTTTGCAGAACTCTAGCGGTCCGGCGCACAGGATTTTGTCAAACTCCCGGTTCAGGTTCAGGTGCTGTGCGTCGTGTACCTCCGCGTCGATTCCTGCCCTCCTGACGACCTCAACCATGTTTGGTGATATATCCACGCAGAATATCGCCGCGCCTTGGCTCCTGATGAGACGTGCGTAGAAGCCAGAGCCACAGCCCACATCGAGCACTCTCTCGCCTCTTCCGGGAGAAAGGAGGTGCATCAAGGAGTTCTTCTCTCGTTTCTTCATCACTCCCCCGATTCCTTGGGTGATCATCCTAGAGTAGTTCTTCGCAACCCTATCGTAGTATTGCTTGGGCCTCGTCCTTAACGCCTCGCTCATGTTTATGTGATCTGAGCTGTGTCACTTCTGTTAGTGGCTAGGCTCTACCATGGGATACCTGCGCAGCCCGCACTACGTACAAAGCAACCCTATGATCCTCGATCTCAGCTCGTGGGTCCAAGTAGAACTCAGCTATTTTCGTGACTTCAAGTCGCAACAGGAGAGAATGGCCTACTAAGTATTCGTAGGCGGTGCTTGTAATCAGCAACGTCCTACGACCCGTCGGTTGCCTTTCCAGTGAGCGAAGATTCTCCGTAATCTGCTTCCGTGAGTGATAACACCGAAACTCTGGAGCATACATCTGAAAGGCGCCGTATTCATGAAACACAAGAATCGTTGTGTCATTTGAGTCGTAGTTGGCCTTAACGTACGTTACAAGTTGAGTCACAGGTGACGGCTCCGTGTGGAGCTTCGCCGCCAAAGGATTCGCATGTGCTACAAGAGTGAGAATAAGTAGAACATAGACGCCATTACGCACAATACTTTCAGTCTTGGCCGAAAGTCTGAACCAGTGCCCGCTCTCTTTCAACGCGCTCCCTATCGAAGAAACAATAAGCAATATCAGAGGTGGGAAGATCGGAAGAAAGTATCGGTGATGGATCGGCGAGCCAAAGAGATATACAAACATGAAGTGCGGTACAACCCAAAGAAACGTAAAGGTCTTCTCAGCAAGCTTCTTGAAGTTGAGGAAAGAGCAGAGTATCGCGCCAAGCCAGATGAAGTCATGAAACAGGTAGTAGACAGGGATGCTCGTTGAGGTGAATGGAAACCTTAGGCCCGGCAATGAAGGGAGCATCCCGCCGAACCCAAAAGTGAAGATTGAGGCAAGTACAAAGGACATCCTCTCGTAGGGATCCAATCCCAACGGTCTTGCAAATACGAAGTCGGTGCTCGCAGTTCCAACATACATATACCTCATTGCTAACAGGAATCTGTCCCAGCGCATTACCCAGACCACAGGAACAAGCCACGCCAAGATCGTTCCGACAAATGCTAAGCCTGAAAAAACTATCTTCGTGGAGTGCCTCGCTTTCACTGTTGCGAAGAGCCAAAGCGGTACGAACGCGAGGTTGGTAGGCCTCACACCGACTGCGAGAGCATACACCATGTAGGATACCGGTATTGCTCGACCATGCCCCTTCATTCCAAAGTACAGAAGAGCTATGCCAAGAGTAAGAAGAAAAGTCGAGAGAGCATCAGTCGTTGCTTTCTCGCTCGGCAGCCAGAAGCCTGGGAGCACCATTAGTATGAGGCATGCGGAAACTGCTGTTCCCCTATTGTACATGCTCCTCGCCAAGAAATACAAAGGAACCAGTGTCAAAGCTCCGCTGACAATGCTGATCCACCTGAGAGCCGCAAGCTGGTTCCCTGTGAGTAAGAAAAGAGTGCGTCCAAGGAAGACGTAGAGAGGATAACCAGGAGCGTGAGGTTGCTCTCTCACAAGATCGAAGTTCAGCAGTGATTGTGCAAAATTGAACGAATCTCCTTCATTAAATGAGCAGGACGCGAAGAATGAGTAGAGGGCGAGGGCGGTGCCAAATATCGCCAAGGCCTCGTGTCTGGCAAGTACGCTACATACACCATTGAGAGAGGCAATATCTGACCAGCGATCTCGAGCAGACTGCTTCTTCCCTTCCACGATGCCTCTCCACGCCGAACGAGTAGATATCCTAAGTTCGCCATAATGGTTTTTGTGGAGAGGGAAGCAGGAAAGGACCGAACTGTTGAAAGATGTCGGACTCCTATCATGAGCTCGGGATTGCGGTTGGGCAAGTGCCAGATCTGCGGCGAATCAAGCCCCTATATATCGTCAGGTCTAGGAGTATGTTCGAACTGCCTCTCGAATAGAACCGACGAAGCGTTAGCGGTCACCAACAGAACTCACGAAGAGAGTCGCGCCAAGTTCGGTCTGCCTGCATTTCCGCCTAGCGAGGGCCTAATGTGCGGAGTATGCGCAAACAACTGCAAGATCCCGAATGCAGGCATGGGCTATTGCGGTCTGGTGCTGAATTCAGAGGGAACGATTCGAAGGAGAGGGGGAACGCCCGATTGTGGAATTCTTGAATGGTATTATGATGGCCTTCCAACAAACTGCGTAGCGTGGTGGTTCTGTCCCGGATGCACCGGTAGCGGGTTCCCGAAGTACTCATATTCCCACGAGGAACCTGAGAAAGGCCACGACAACTTGGCAGTTTTCTATGGCTCCTGCTCATTCGATTGCCTCTTCTGCCAGAACTGGCACTACAGGAGGCTTGCGATCAGCGACGTCCCTCATGTGAGCTCTGCCGCCTTAGCAGAGAAAGCGACCAAGTCTGTTTCCTGCATATGCTTCTTCGGAGGAGATCCATCTCCGCAGATGCCTCACGCGTTGGAAACAAGCAAACTGGCTCTGATCAAGGCAGATGATGAACATCGCATCCTGAGAGTCTGCTGGGAAACGAACGGCTACATGAACTCCAGCTTCCTCGACCAGGCCATGGAGCTTTCGCTTCAAACCGGGGGCAATATGAAGTTCGACATCAAGTTTTGGGATGAGGGACTGGCTCGGGGTATTTGCGGAGTTTCGAACACCCAGTCACTGAGGAATTTTGATCGAGCAGGAAGGAAGTATTTTGAAGCACGCCAGAATCTACCGGTATTGACTGCTAGTACCTTGCTCATTCCTGGATATGTGAATGAACAGGAGGTAGCCTGCATAGCTGAATTCATATCAGGCATTGATGATAGAATTCCCTATTCCTTACTGGCTTTCTCTCCTCGGTACGTGATGAGTGATCTTCCTGTGACATCCAAAGAACAAGCTCTGCGCTGTCGCGACACGGCTCTAAAGCATCTTAGACGAGTCAGAATCGGGAACGAGCACCTGCTTTCATGAGGCGCAGACAGATTAGGCCCAAAATCAACGTTGGAAGATAGAAGATGCAGAGCTCGAATTCGACAACAAAGAAAGGTGAGCGAAAAAGTCTAATCGAAGCAACCATTAAAGAACTGATCGACATGACTGCGAAGGCAACAGCCCAGTACTTCAGCTCACTCATTTCCAAAACCATTCGTGAAGAAACTCGAGAGAATGCTATCTTCTCGACTCACCTTCTAAAAGGACCTTAAGAGGTATGTTCTGACTTTCACCGTCAGGGAGAGTTCGTCTGATGCTTATGGGAAGAACTCCCTGCTCCAGTTCCATGAGAGCAATATCGATAGGCGACTTCGAGGATTGTGATACATCCATGAGAACCGGAGCCCCCATCGATATCTGAAGCGCTCTCGCGCCGACTATCCTCGCTCTCTCAAATCGAGTAAGCTTTCTCGGGCCTATCAATCCAGTGATCTTGTCTCTCTTCGAACTCACAGCGAACCTTCACCTGTCTGCTCGAAGAGACAGCAAACGCAACCTTGCGTGAGCCAATAAGATGGACCTCTATCTGAGCGAAGTTACCCAACAGACTCGACAGACCCAATATAAGGTTTACTGCAAAGCCTTGAATCGAAACGTTCTAGCGAAAATCGTAGGAGAACTTGATAATGTTCTCGGAAATGATCTCAGCTAGACCTCTATGAGCGACATGTTCAGCTTTTTCGCTATTCTGAGAAGCGTCTCGGCCCAGTCACCGTAGGCCACAACATGATGGTTCCCAGTGAATTGAAGGAGGCGGTCAACGTTTCCTCCGAGTTTGATCTTGGCTTGAGTTCGGCATAGCGAGAATTTACCGATCTGAGATTCCAACAATTCCCCTCTTGCAATGACCATTTGAAGCGGTTTGAACTGAAGATTTGCGACCGTCACTGGCAACCGCTTTAGTGGAACATCAAGCGAAACGCCCTCGCCTGATTCAAAGTGACTTCGAAGGATGATTTTTCCACCTGCTTCCGCAAGCGATGAGGGAGCTGTGCAGTGTGCAAGGGTTATTGTATTGAGGCTTCGATCCACTTGCACCAAGTTTCCAAGCCAGCTTGGTCCAGCAAGCTCTCTAAAGATCATCATCAATGCCGAAGATCGAAGATCTCCCTCGCATACTGAGATCTTTCCCTCATCGATCAGAAGCGAAAATGCCAAACATGCGGAGGTTCCAGTTCTCTTGATAAGTCGAAAGCAGTCAAGAGAAATTGCATCAACTTTGTTCCTAGTGGCCAAGGACTTAAAGGCAAGATACATCTTGCCTGATCTCTGAAGGTCTTTCCTGCTAGGCTCCATTACAGACGCGCCAGAGAATTTCTCATCCACTACCTTTGAGGCTTGATCATCGTCTTGGCTTCTGAACTCTGATATCAGATCACCGATGGCAATCTTGACAACTTCCACGCCTAAGAGGCCGGACAGGGCCTTTGATTCATCTGCCTTGTCGTCGAAGTATTCTTCGTCTCCTATGAGGCCGATCCTCAGATCTTTCATTGACTTGACGACTCGTGAGGCTCTCGCCTGACCTATTATGCTAGGAGGTGCCTCATCCAAACTATTGTAAGCAATTTCCCCTCGCCACGCCTCAATCCCGTTGAGCCTCTCTCTGACGCTCAAGGCTGAGGACAGACTGTTGACTTCATCATACGCCCAGATGAAATAGGCATTTCCTGCTACTATCTTTGCGGCAAGTTCTGAGGTTCCTCCACTGGCTAGGAATACGACCACTGCGTCATATTCTTCTGAGGGGAAACGGGGAACCTCGTCGACCTTGGACGCAGGAGACTTTCTGCCGAATACTTTGAGTCCTGACTTCTCAAGTAACTCTCTCGCAAGATTGGCTGGTTCGACGGACCTGTCCATGTGCATCTTAGTCGATAGAGGAATCATAAGCACCGTCGGCTGCTCCATATCGCACGATCTCCTCTCTAGCGCGCAGATGCCTTGGCTGGCTTTCTTAAGCGTATCTGATTCTCACACCATATTCTTTAGTCGTCCTATCGTCGAACATCAACGTGGAATTCGTCTTCAAGCTTTCTCTCTATCCAGAGAGCCCTTTGGGCCGGAGAAGCTTTACAGCCGCTTGCAGAACGACATCGAACTGACCATTACCAAAGACGGCTTTTGATCCTCCAGTAGTAGAGGCTAGAAACCCTTTTAGACACAATTGGCACATGAGTGGGAGAATAAGGACGCAGGAAAATTGAGAGACCTGATCAGAATAAACCAGCCGCTAACAGGAAAGGAGGAGATCGAAGCGGCCACTTCCGTTCTAAAGAGCGGGATTCTCACAGACAAAAGCGGATCAGGTCCAAAGGTTCTGGAGTTTGAACGGGAATTCGCAAAGTTTGTAGAAGTAAAGCATGCAATCGCAGTCAATACTGGGACCGCTGCTCTTCACTGCGCTCTGCTCGCGGCCAACGTCAAACACGGCGATGAGGTGCTTATCCCATCCTTTACTTTCGCGGGGACTGGCACCCCGGTTCTGCTATGCGGAGCAAGACCTGCATTCGCTGATATTCAAGGCGACACGTACTGCATGTCCCTGGAAAACGTTGAAAACTCCATCAGTAGAGACACAAAGGCGATTGTACCTGTTCACCTTTACGGCCTCCCCTGTGACATGGACCCGATCATGGAACTTGGTAGAAGAAAAGGGGTGACGGTAATTGAGGATGCAGCTCAAGCACATGCGGCCACATACAAACAAAGAAAGACAGGATCTCTTGGGGATATGGCGTGCTTCAGCTTCTATTCAGCGAAGAATATGACTACGGGAGAGGGAGGCATGGTGACGACGAATGATGATGATTTGGCGCACGTGCTCAAGATCATAAGAACTCATGGGGAGGAGAGACCGTACTGGGTTTCCAGAGTAGGCAACAACTATCACATGACAGAGCTAGCTGCAGCGTTAGGTGTTGTTCAACTGAGGAAGCTTGCAGGGTTCGTAGAGAGAAGACGAGAAAATGCAAGGGTTCTTTCTGAACAGATAGGAGTCTCAGGGAAGCTGATAACCCCCACCGAACCTGAAGGTGTGAGACATGCATGGTATCTCTACACAGTTCGTGTGAGGGGCGCAAACGCAGGTAAGAGAAACAAGATTGTGGAGAGACTGCGTAACAAGAATATTGAAGCCAGCATCTATTACGAGACTCCAGTTCACTTGCTTCCTTTGTACAGAGAGGTCTCCGGGGGCAAGAGAGGAATGCTACCTGAGACAGAGAGGACTGCCAGGCAGGTATTCTCGCTACCTGTCCATCCAGCAATGACTCCTGAAGACGTTTCGTACGTTGCTGATACGGTCAAGAAGGCCATTGCTTAAGCTTGTCTCGCAGTATCTCTTCCAAGGTTGGCCTTGATCTCTCTTCTATCTCGTAGCTCACCCTAACGGCAGGCTTGTCAAGCCTGATAATCCTTCGTATATCTATCGGAGTGGCCACAACGACCGCGTCACAGTCGACTCTTGCGATTGTCTGTTCCAGCTCTTTGATCTGTTGGTCGCCGTAGCCCATCGCGGGTAGAACTGACTCAAGCTGGCGATACTTCTCGAAAGTCTCCCTAATCGATCCAACAGCGAACAGACTAGGGTCAACAATTTCTCTCGCCCCCAACTTTCTGGCAGCAATCATTCCCGCACCGTAGGCCATATCTCCATGTGTAACCGTCGGGCCGTCCTCCACTACTAGGACACGTTTGTCCTTGATGAGACTCGGGTCATCAACCATCACCGAAGACGCTGTCTCAACAATAATAGCTTGAGGGTTCAATTGCCCCACATTCTTTTTCACTGCCTCAACGGCGCCTCGAGACGCGGAATCCACCTTGTTAAGAACTACCACATCGGCCATTCTGACGTTAGCCTCCCCGGGATAGTAGCCGACCTCGTCTCCAGGTCTCAAGGGATCTGCCACGACCATGTGAAGATCCGGCCTGTAGAACGGCATATCGTTATTTCCGCCATCCCATACGATTACATCGCATTCTTTCTCGGCGGCCAAAAGTATCTTCCCATAGTCAACTCCTGCGAACACGACGTTCCCCCTATCAATGTGAGGTTCGTACTCCTCGCGTTCTTCTATTGTGCAATTCTGTCTGTCAAGATCTTGATAGGTCGCAAACCGCTGGATCTCCTGAGCTCGAAGGTCTCCGTAAGGCATTGGATGACGAACAACCACGGCTTTTCGCTTGAATTTCCGAAGTATGTCGCTTACCTTTCTGGCTACGGTGCTCTTGCCAGCTCCAGTTCTTACTGCACACACTGATACCACGGGGACTTTCGCCCTTAGCATAGTGCTTCGAGGGCCCTGGAGTACAAAGTCTGCCCCCGAAGCCAAGGCGATCGAGGCCTTGTGCATTACATCTAGGCACGAGAGATCACTGTAAGCCAGAATGACTTGCGCAACATCGAACTCAGCTACCAATTGTGTCAATTCATCTTCTGAGTGAATAGGTATTCCATTTCTGTACAGTGATCCAGCCAATTCTGCAGGGTAGACTCGCCTCTCTATTCCAGGAATCTGCGAAGCCGTAAAAGCTACTACTTCAAATTGGTTGTTGTCTCGGAAGCAGACATTGAAGTTGTGGAAGTCCCTTCCTGCCGCGCCCATGATCACTGTCTTGATCCTAGTTGATTCTGGAGACCGCATCTTGGATCACAATCTACACGTTTCCACTTGTGACGGAATCGTGTCTTCGTTAGTGAGTAGGTCAAAGAGGATATGAAGTTAGCTTAGAAGCTGTGACATTGGCTTTGCCTTTGGGCGGGGGGGAAATGTGACGAATAGAAGCCGAGACAATTCCAGAGATAGCATCAGCCATATAGGATAGCTTCGAAGGCAAGCAGCTACCAGAACAGCTTGTGATATCACAATTAAGCCCAGAGGGACCTTGATTGATGAATCTCCTGTGGTCAGAGAAGCTAGACCGACAGATGCAAAGGCAACCAGCTCCACTTCTATAGGCTGGAGGTGCAAGAGGGAGCTTATCGCGAGAGCTGCTATCGGATAGAGTACCAGGACAGGCAACTGCCTCCAAAGAGAACCTTTCGTCGTCTCAGGGGCATCGTCACGTCTTGATGCAAGGATGCCTGGCAAAGCTATTGCTGAAGTGAGAAGCAAGATCAAACCGAGAAAGCTGTCTCCACGAAGATATACAGCTAGCGAAGAGAATAATCCCAGAAATCCAACTCCGAATCGAGTCGTGGTTCGAGCCTCGGCGACGATTGTCGCAATGGCAGCGATGACCGAAAGAAAAACCAGGATCTCAGAGATCAATTCTTCGCCTCTTGCCAATCCTTGGCTCAATGAGCTAAGCTATACCTTGTACAGAATGCTTGCCATAATCAGTCTTTTCTATCCTAGGCTGGGTATAGTTCCCATGATTAGAGATGTCGGGGGACCTTTCCCGATTCAAAGTAAGGTTGGTGCTCGAAGGGGTTGGCGAGGCTATAGGTGAGCTTGCTAGGTTCCTAGCGCCTCGAACGGTAGAGGCCCTAATGAGAGCCATGCCCATAGAAGGCCGGGCAGCTGTCTGGAAGGAAGAAATCTACTTCGAAACAAATGTCAAGGTTGGAACCGAGAAGGAGAAGACAAAGGTGGAAAAGGGAACGATAGCATACTGGCCGCTCGGTTCAGCGGTCTGCGTTTTCTACGGAGAGTCGCAACCGTACAGTCCCGTCAATGTGATCGGAAAAATCATCGAAGGCTTAGATCTGTTCAGAAAAGTGAGGCAGGGATCAAGAATAGTTCTTCAGCGTTTCTAGGCGGCGACTGCTCGGTATATCCTCACTCTCGCGTTGCCTCCCACCGAGGTAAGAGCTTTTCGTCTCTCCAGCTCTTCGAGGATATCCTTGGCAGCTCCAATTCGTACATTGAAATGAGTTGACACAGCGTGAGGAGTTATCGCACCCATCTTCGCAATCTCGCCTATGAGTTTGGAATCGTCAACTCCCTGCAACTCCACTGCTCTCAGTCTCTTCTCAGTTGAGGCAGGCTTTGTTTTTCCTTTTTTAGGTTGAGTTGCATCTTGCTGAACTTGCGACTTTTCCATCTGGGCTAGGCTCTTCTTCTTGGCGCCTCCGATTGCCGATACCTCCATTCGAAGAATAAAGGATTGAACTGACACATAAAACTGTTATGCATGACGCCTACTTTGGTCGGTTTGCATGAGGAGGCTTCTTCATTCTTCTGAATGCACTACCCCCACGGATTGATTCTTGCTCTTTTGTCGATGCTAGTCTCGCTCACAAACTACAGGAGATCCATCGACAGTGTCGAGAGCACGCTGCCACTTTCTCGGTGCGAAAGTACATCATATCCACATCCAGTCAGTTCCCGCATTTGGATCAAGCGCTATTCAGCGCAGCCAAACGCATCTCGGTTCTCTATGGTCGTCCAGTTGAAGTCCGGGCGCTGAAAGTTGTTTTCATGTCTGGAAGTCAGTTCAGATCAGTGGCTTTTTCACAAATACGTTGCAAACTGCCTTATCGCTCAGGAACCTGTTTTCACTTCTCGATCCTGCGAGGCACTTCCATGAAGCTAGTAACTGTCAAGCTTCCAGAGGCTATCTTGGAGGGTCTCGACGAACTTGTGAAAGCCGGCATGTACCAGAATAGGAGTGCAGCGATCAGAGCTGCTGTCAGGGACCTCCTTAAAAGAGAGCTTTGGAAATCTGATGCAGACTGACGAATATTCTTTCTCTTAGTTTTCAATTTATCATCGCTTAGGATGATGCGTCTTTCAGAATAGGGCCAGAACAGTCTATACCTATTTCATATGGCAGTCGAACGGATTTTCGAAAACCCGTTGCTAGATCAGTGTCGCGCAAGGTTTTCTACGTGATTAATGACTTCTCTTTCGGAACGATAGGCAGGTCCTCTGCATCCACTATCTTGACGTAGAAGTACTTAGCGTCTGAGGTGTTGTTGGAGAGTTCCAACTTCTCTCCGGCCGGGCGCGAGGCGGCATATTTGATGAATGGAGCCTTTAGAGGCTCCTCCCTGGTCACATAGAAGAAGACAGGCAACGCGTCAGCTTCATAGTAGTGTTCAAATGGGATGCAAGTCCCTACTATGTACTTTCCGTTCCGTTTGAATTGCCAAAGAGGAAATACTGTGCCTTCTCTGAAAGAAAGAGGTAGAAGAATCCTGACTATGGAGTTCAGGTTCTCAACCTCAGTGAGCAATGGTTCAGCGGGAGATGGATACTCCCCGTTGAGAGAGTCCCTAAAAGTCTTGGGGATTTTCTTGACTTCTATGAAGGATCCATACTTGTACCTAGTGTCGTCGACATCATCACAGAAAACGACTTCTTCACCTTTTGGTGAATCGCTCTTGTACGCGAGGAATGGTTTTGGTCTTTGATCAGAGTTGACATACGCCAGAAGGGGGAGGTCACCATTCCAGTACATGTAGGCAGTGAAGAGAGCTAGAAGGTCTCTTCCTTCGAGCCGTATGTGCCAAAGGATCTGTGATCCTTCGCTTAGTGCCAAGCCGAGCCTTGCGAAGTTCAGCGTGTCCCTTATGCGGATAGGAATCGGAGGCTTGGCAACATCGGGTAGTCCAACCGTTGGAGATCTCACCGCTGTCTAAGGAGGCTCGATATTTGGCTTTCAGTGTTACGCATCATAGAAATAAAGTATCGCGTTAGGGACTTCGATAGAAACCTTTGAAGATGTGAACATGATCTGCAGCATGTTCTTGGGGAAGACCCTCTATGCATGTAAGTACCTGGCCGCCATAGAGAATCACAAGCTCACGGAAAGCAACGTGCCCCTGCCAAAAGACGTTCTACTATGAAGCATCAGATAATCATTCAGGGGTACGGATAATGCCTTGAGAGGAAACGCGATTACCCTATGGGCTGACACTTGCTTGAAGAAGTTCTTTGAAACGAAGGCAATCCTTCGCCATAGTCACATTATTGAATAGGACATATGTCTTCTCTGCGTCTAGCCTTGTTACCTTCTGGAGTAGAAGTTTCAGATCTGCGTCGGTGTAGGAGTATTTGTAGCTTAACTCCGCAGGTAACCCGTGAAGCCTTATGTAACTTATATCCTGTGTTGACTGGGGTTCTCTCTTGAGGACGTCCACCACATGAGTGAGCCGGAGTTCACTACACAGCTTTCTCACAACTTCAGGATTGTTATGCCAGCTCCGATGCCGAGGTTCCCAAGCAAGGCTCAGGCCATTTCTAGGAATCCGACCAAAGAATCTCCTCATATTCGCCACATTTTGTGTGTCTAGAACGAATGAAGGGGGGCACTGAATCACGCATATTTCTGAATTGAGAATCCTGCAGATCTCGAGTGTCCTTTTCCACGCATCTAGGTTCTTCGCAGTAGGCCTTAGATGACCATACTGACCTTTCTCCTGCTCATCCCGAATTGCTCCTGCGCGCCTCCATGTGGGACTTGAAGGTGGATGAGTTATTGCTTGCCAGGCCTTTACAACAAACTCAAAGCCTTGAGGTGCTCCATTTCTCCATTTGTGTGCTGTCTCGATTCTTGGCAATCTGTAGAATGTTGATTGAAGCTCGACCACTTCAAAGGACTGATAGTATGCCTTAACTCCACCCTTAAGTCCGAAGCCGCAACAACCTGCCTTAATCAATTTCTCCAATCCGAATAGTGTGCGTAGAAAGGAATAAGGTATACGAGAAAGCAGACAGTCCCGCTGTCGTATGCTTACGTTCAGTCCTCCTATATGAAAGAGCTTTCGCTGTCATCTCGGACGCAGATTGCTCGATCTAGAATGTGACCACATGCTCCACCGATGCGCAGCACTGTCTGAGTGATTGAACTGTTCAAGGGCGTGAGCATGCCTTTATTCCAGCCCGGACGGGATTCTGACGCATAGGCAAGGCATCAGGTGTGACAGGGTCCGTGAAATCTGCGATAATCCTCGCTGGCGGGCGTTCAGTGAGATTCGGAGGAGACAAAGGTCTTTTGCCCCTCGACGACAGGACGCTAATCGAGCATGTATATGGAAAGGTTGCCAGCGTGGCCAGAGAGGTTGTTATTGCGGTTCGCTCTAAGAGTCAGAGGAAAGCCTACTCACAATTAGTCAGGAATTGCCTCTTCGTTCTTGACGAGTGGCCAGGCAATGGGCCACTGAACGGACTCTGGTCAGGATTGAAGAGAGTGACTGGGGAGAAGGTGGCTGTAGTAGGCTGCGATATGCCACTCGTGTCCCCGGAGCTCATGCGTCTTCTGTATGAATTGTCCTGGACATATGATGCAGTCATACCTAGATGGCCGAGTGGCTATATTGAGCCACTCCACTCCGTTTACGATGTCGATAGATGTCGGACAGCCAGTACCACGGCTTTGCGAAAGGGACGGTCCGACATGAGGGCCATGATACTCTCTCTTGCGAGGGCTCTTTATCTATCAACGGAGGCGATCCGGAAGATTGATTCAGATCTCAATATGTTTGTGAATATCAACACTCACAATGATCTTCTGCGCACCAAGAGAATACTGGGTTCGCAGATGTCTACTTCAAGTCCAAGAGTCTGCCATAACCCAGCAAACTATCCCTAATGCCGAGAAGCCGTAACGCTTTCCAAGCGGTCGCTGTGTTGCTTGAAACAACTGCCTTGCCGAGTTCAGCTTCAAGCTTTCCAACTATCTCGACCGTTCTGAAATTCGTGCAACTGATGAATACTCCTTCGGAGTCGCCTTTGCAGACCTTCTTTGCTAGTGCATAAGCTATATCAGGATCCTGTGCCCCTATGTCCAAGTTCTTGGCTAAGCCCAGGCTATTGATGCTAACTACCTCGAAATCGTTGTCGCGCAGAAACCTATCTTCCAAAAGCTCAATCTCCTCTGTGTAAGGAGTTGCCACCGACACCCTCCTGACCTCAAGTGCCTTGAGACCTTCAACCACAGCTCCCGCAGTGGCCACAGCGGGGACTTGCGCCTCCTTCTCGATCCTTCGGACTATCTCCTTGTCGTGGCCTAGTCCTCTGAATAGGCTGCCACTTGTACATCCATAACATATGACATCGACGTTCGCGTCAGACAGTTGCCCAGCGGCGTGCTCGGTTTCTCTCTCCATTGTCTCAAGCTGAGAAGCAGTAACCTCCCGAAGACGTATGCGAGTTGAATGAACTGTTGCATAAGCTGACATGATGCGGTTGAATTCAGGTTCCATAGTGGTGTTTGAAGACGGAAGGATCAGACCTATCCTGTACATATCTTTCTTCGAGTTTAGCATTGCTTTGAGTGACCCATTAACCTTCTGAGACTTCTATCGAAGACGGTACTCGAGGTGGCCTATACGGAGTCTGTTGTTCACCTATACTCCGGGGTTCTGAGGCTTGCACAGCTCGCAATGGAAAAGCTGTTATAGATGTCTAGCACGTGTTGTTTCTGGGGGAAAGAAAATGTCTCTTGCTTCGAAGAAGGCAAAGTATGGAATAGTCGCGATTGTAATTGTCGCGATAATAGTTGGAATCGGTTACGGGTACGTCATCCCTACTCTAACTCCCAAGCCCGCAGTCAAGGTTGGCGTAGTCTGGCCGGTCACGGGAGCCCAGGCGCTCATCGGGAGAGATCAGGTGAATGCCTTCACACTAGTAGTGGATGAAGTCAACAATGCTGGAGGAATAAAGTCGCTAGGAGGATCAAAGATAGAGCTTCTTGTAGGTGACACAAAAGGAGATCCGAAGACAGGAGCAGCCGAAGCTGAACGACTCATAACTGAGGCGAAAGTACATGTCCTAGTAGGTTCCTATGGAAGCGCTGTAACAGCCACAACAAGCGAAGTCGCCGAAAGATATGGGATCCCATTTCTCAACCCTGACTCCACATCTCCCTCATTACATGCACGAGGCTTCAAATGGTTTTTCAGAACAACACCACACGATGAGCTTCTTGTCAAGAACATGGTTGACTTCGTAGTGGACGTGGGAAAGAAGGAAGGCAAATCCTTCAAGAAGATAGCGATTGTGTACGAGAACACATTATGGGGAACGGACTCAGCTAAGGTGATCAAAGATTACGCTCCGAAACTCGGATTCGAGATTGTACTCGATATGGCGTACCCCGCCAACGCGGTTGACCTGTCATCCGAAGTACTGAAACTCAAGGCGACTCCGCATGATGTTTTGATGCAAGCATCGTACCTTTCAGATGCGATTCTATTCACTAGGACGTTCAAGACTCAAGGCTATTGGCCGAGGCTCTGGGTTGCGAACGACGCGGGGCACATCCATCCGGACTATGTTGGAACCTTGGGAAAGGATGCGTACTTTGTGTTCAGCCGTGAAGTGTTCTGTGCGGACCTTGGCGGAGGAAAAGACGCAATTAAGAAGGCGAACGACGCTTTTCGTGCCAAATACCAGAAAGACATGGACGGGACTATGGCGAGGTCATACACCGCCGCTACGCTGCTGGTTGATGTCTTAGAGAGATCCGGTTCCTTGAAGCCTGACGACATCAGGAAGGCGTTGATTGCAACCAACTGGTCAGAGCCAAAGGTGTCGATGCCATGGAAGGGAATCAAGTTCGATGAAAACGGGCAGAATGTTCTGGGTCTGGGCATCATAACAGAACTGATCGATGGCAAATGGAGAACTATATGGCCATTTGAAGTCGCGACTACGACATACGTGTTGTCTGAGAAACCACCTTGGGCATAGAGTGAAAGAGATAGCGGGACAGGGTGACGGACGACGGACATAGCGGTGATGGCGCAAGTCATAATTTCATCGATTCTGCTAGGCGGAATCTACGCTCTCGTAGCAGTTGGCTTCAATCTGATCTACGGAGTCATGGATGTAATCAACTGCGCACAGGCTGACATGATGATGATCGCCATGTATGTCACGTACTGGTCTTTCGCACTTTATGGCGTTCACCCGCTTCTCGCTATTTTTATTAACATCCCCCTTTTTTTTGTGGCAGGTTTCTTTGCTCAAAAGCTCATAATCGACAGGCTGCTTGGAGCACCTCAGTTTATTCAAGCCGTCGCAACCATTGGGATGGGGTACGTCATCCAGAACGTGGCTTTGCTTGTTTGGAAAGAAGACTATAGGATGATCCTGAATCCCTATACCGACAGCACTCTCAGGTTTGCAGGAATTAACCTGAGCGTGCCGCTTTTGGTCTCCTACATAGGGTCCTTAGCAGTTGTGGCTGCACTATACGTCTTTCTGAAGAAAACGGATCTGGGTGTCGCGATTCGGGCCACCAGCGAGAGTCGGGAGGCGGCGGCACTTATGGGGATAAATGTAAAGCGAGTATACGCGATCGTGTTCGGAGTGGGCGTTGCCTGCGCGGGTATCGCAGGCGTATTTACCTCAACATTCTACTATACCTATCCGATGGTCGGAACAGCTTTTCTCTTGAAAATGTTCGTTGTCGTTGTGGTCGGCGGCTGTGGAGATGTTCTCGCTTCTGTAGCTGGTGGCCTAACGATCGGACTTGCTGAAGGCATAGGCGCGTTCCTTCTCGGGCCTTCTTGGAAAGAAGCGATATACCAATCTGTCTTCCTTCTCGTGCTTGCATTGAGGCCTCAAGGGATTTTTGGAGGTGGAAAGTGACCGGGGATGGTCGCCTTCCAGATGTCACAGAGGCGCCTCCTTCTCATCATTCTGATTGCAGCTGCTCTCCTGTTGCCGGCGCTCGTGACCCCATTCATTCTCCACGTAGCAATAATGGTGGGATTGTTCGCGTATTTGGGGTCGGCATGGAACTTGGGCTGTGGATACACTGGAAAACTCTCTTGGGGGCATTCAGCGTTCATGGGGCTAGGAGCCTACGTGTCCACCGCTCTCTACATGTTCTATGCTGTGACGCCTTGGATCGGGGCAATTGCTGGGATGATTATTGCAGCTGCGTTCGGAGCTTTGGTGGGGGTCATCTGTTTCAGACTAGGATTGAAGGGGCATTACTTTGTGATCGCCACAATTGCATTGGCAGAGATTTTGAGGGTGGCCTTCATAAACTGGTCAGTTGTGGGGGGCGCATGGGGTCTCTTGATGCCTGTCGTACCTGACTCCATGTACCATTTCCAGTTCCACTCTAGCAGGCTCGGCTACTACTACATAATCTTTGCAATGTTGGTGGCTATTCTATATGTGGAACGGCGGATCATCAAATCAAAGCTGGGATACTACTTCATTGCGATTAAGGATGATGAGGAAATGGCTGAGAGTCTTGGCATAAACGCTTTCAAGTACAAAGTGATTGCCGCGGCGATCAGTGCGGCTCTTACAGCATTTGGGGGAACATTCTACGCGCAGTACGTCCTGTACATATCACCGGATACTGTAATGGCGGTTGGCGTGTCGACAGAGATTCTGATGGGCGCGGTTGTAGGAGGGATGGCAACTCTAGGCGGACCAGTTGTAGGAGCAGCTATTATTCATCCCATAATGGAACTCAGTCGCGCATATGTCGGAGGAAGAGGTCTAGACTACGTGGTAGCTGGCTTACTGACTGTTGGAGTAGCGGTTCTTCGCCCGCACGGGGTCATTGGCTGGGTAGAAAAAGCCTTCGATGCTCTTGCGAGTTATCTCCCAAGAGTTGCGCGCTCATAAAGGTCGTTAGCTCTTGGCTTTGCTTGAGGTAAGAAAACTCACCAAACGTTTTGGTGGCCTCGTCGCTCTTGACGATGTGAGTTTCGAAGTCGAGAAAGAAGAGATAGTTGGCCTCATCGGGCCGAATGGTGCGGGCAAGACAACGCTTTTCAACTGTGTGACAGGGTTTTACAAACCGGACTCTGGTGAGATTCATTTTGACGGCTACAACATGTGCGGGCTCAAACCCCACGAAACTTGTCTGAAAGGGATGGCGAGAACCTTCCAGATCGTGAAGGCATTTCACAGCATGAGAGTGATAGAGTGTGTGACTGCAGGCGCTCTGGCTCGAACTGACCGGACCCAAGATGGTAAGAAGAAGGCGCTGGAAACCCTTGAATTTGTAGGGCTAGCAGACAAGAAGAATGTTCTAGCGGGAAGCCTAACAATAGTTGACAGGAAGCGTCTCGGATTGGCGTCTGCTCTGGCGACTGGACCGAAGCTGATGCTGCTGGATGAGGTGGCCGCAGGCTTGAACCCAGTTGAAATTGACGATGTCATAAGACTACTTAGGAAGATCAGGGATGGCGGGACAACACTATTCATCGTAGAGCACGTTATGAAGCTGATAATGCCTGTGGCAGATAGAGTAGCTGTCCTCCATCATGGGAAGAAAATAGCAGAAGGGAGGGGAGAAGAAGTGGCCCGTGACGAGGCCGTTATTGAGGCGTACCTTGGGAGGGAATGACATGCTCAAAGTTGATAGAATCGACGTATACTATGGAGATGTCCAAGCACTGTGGGAGGTCTCCTTTGAAATCGAGCAGAAAGGGGTTACGGTTATTGCAGGGTCAAATGGCGCGGGAAAATCGACCACACTCAAGACTATAGCGGGTCTTCTTCAGCCGAAGACAGGCGTGATTGAGTTTCTTGAACAACGGATCGACAGGCTGCCTCCTCATCATATTGTTGAAAGAGGCATATCTCTGGTGCCAGAAGGAAGAATGCTCTTCTCAAAGCTCACCGTTTTTGACAATCTCCGACTCGGAAGCTACCTGCAGGAAGCAAGAACAACTCGAATGGAGAACCTCGAGCGCGTCTTTAGGCTCTTTCCAGTCCTGAAGGAACGGAAAGATCAGATCGCAGGAACATTGAGTGGGGGAGAACAACAGATGCTTGCAATAGGGCGAGGCCTCATGTCACGACCGAAGTTGCTTATGCTTGATGAGCCGTCTCTGGGACTGGCTCCGAAGCTCATCTCGGAAATGTTCAGCCTCCTGCAAAGAGTAAGCGAGGAAGGAGTGTCAATACTACTCGTTGAGCAGAACGTGAAGAAAGCACTTGAACTGGCAGACAGAGCATACGTTATTGAAAACGGCAGAATAACACTAGAAGGAAGCGGTACCGAGCTTCTTCAGGACGATAGGGTGAGGAAAGCCTATCTGGGTATCTGACCTGAATAGTCCACCAGTCGTGTATCAACAACGCTTGGCTGTACAAGCTGTGAATAGGGCTCACCCAGGGCTCGGCTTGATGGGTTCTGGCCGGAGACTCCTGACGACGATACGTTGTTGCGTTGGCAGGGATTTATCACTCAATGCTCACTGACTTCTATCGGAACAGATCCTCTTCGATTGGACGGACTAGTTCTCTCGCGCTGCCTTCTCCCGTTGGGTAACGATAGCCCTTGATCAACGCCACGGGCACTCCATCGCGTTTGTTCATGACAAGTTCTGCGGCTGATGCCAGCTCGTCAGCAACAGCCATGACCGTGACACGTAACGTGTGACCGAACATGTCGGGTTCGCCACGGTAGTCTCTCAAAGGTCTCATTCCTGCAACTCCTATGGCGAAGTTAACGTGCCCCATTCTCCATGCCCGACCGAATGTATCTGAGATTATGACTGCAACGTCAGCTCCTGTAAGCTCCTTCAGCCGGCGTCTGATCTTTTTGGCTGATCTATCAGGATCTTCGGGTAAGAGAGAGAGGAGATCTTGGCCCTTCATGTTCGACCTGTCGATCCCGGCGTTCGCGCAGACAAATCCATGTTTCGTCTCGACTATCAGATGATTATCTTTCATTCTTACAATTCTTGAGGTCTCTCTCAGGATGGCTTCGACATGTCTCGGGTCACGGTTCATTTGTAGCGCGATTGAATTGGCAAGAGTTGAAGGCTTGACAGTTGACAGGTCTACGGTACGTCCCTCGGCCTTTGACACTGCCTTCTGTGTCACAACGAGCACATCTCCAGATTCAATCGTCACTCCGTTTTCCTTTCCAGCCCGGACTATCTGATCACCGAGATCGTCTCCCTCCCTTATCTGGGGCATGCCTTTCAGGCCTTTGATTGCGATCAGTTCAAATTCTCCCCGACTTGTGAGACTTTCCTTCTGGCTATTATTCTTATCGTGACATGTAGTGAGGGGCCTGGTACCGGAACGTGCTCCTGCGCCCGTCTCGGACAATTTCTGAGAGTCATGGAATGATACGGCACTAGTTGCTCGAACTGTGGAGGCCGACAGACGTTTAAGTGTCAGTCAGCTCTCTTGTTTCCGATTCCAAGAGACTAAAAGCCCCAATAATGGGGCTTTCATGATCTTCAGTTTGCATCCAATCCGAACTATGCTCTAGATAGAAGCACACAGTTCTCTCGCCTAGAAAAACGACTCTAGTCTCGTTCCACCGACCAATTCGTGGAAGTCTATCTCAAGGGCATCCAAGACCTGTTCGAAAGTGGATTCGATGTATTCAAGGTACTTCTCAAGGTCTATTTCCTGCCACGAGGGATTGAGGCGTATCGGTTTAACGCCAGGCTCTCCCCTGACCTTAACGAAGGCAATGAGGTCTCCTGAGCGGACTTCTATTCCTTTTGCCAGGAGTAGTTTTGCGGCCTTGACATGTTGAGGTGTAGTCTTCGTGTATCCTTCCGGGGGCCTACTGATCATTATCGTGAACGCCAGATCTTCGAGGGAGTATTTCCGGTTGCGAAGGTTCGTGTAGCATGTGCGAACTATGCTCTTGGTCTTCTCCTTCGCGATTTCGAACTCTTCTGCGGATCGAACTTGGCTTAGCGCATCGATCATCTCATAGAACGCCCGCTTGAGGAATTCAGGCACGTGCCTCTTCTTTCCCGTCAAACCTTTGATATCGACACTTCCGTCAGGATAGACTCCAAGGTAATTCTTCTTTCTGGAACTGAGTGCTAAGTAGCGGTAACTCTTGTCAACCTCGAGTTCCATTCCTAGGTTGGTCTTTGACCATTCGATGAGGCTCTCCAACTTGTCAGTGCTTGGCGTGCCCAAGAAGATGCTATCTGTGTCTCCGTAGAATACCTCAAGGCCCAAGGATCTCGCTTTTTCGATTGTCTGAGTTATCGCGTGACGTCCTATGGCGGCAGTGGCCTCTGCAACTGGCGGGCAATAGAGGGCGAAGTTCTCATTGCCAAATACACCGTAGCTGGCATTCAACACAACCTTCAATGCGTCGGAGATTACTCTGTACCAGCTCCTGACAGATGAGGGCAAGCTTGCATCCTTCGATTTGGACTTGTACCACTTGACTCTGAGATCACGAAGGGACCCAATGAGGATACTTTCGAGAGATCTTCTTTTTGTGCATACCCAGTGCGTCGTATCAGGAATGGTGTTGCATCTGCATTCTTCGTGATTGCACAGGACCGTTTCATATCCAAGATTCCACTTCTTGATAACTGAAGGGTACATCGACATAAAATCTAGAACAGAGACCCCAAAGTGAACCCCCGGAATCGGCTCGATCACTATCGCCCCTTTGTACTTCTTGCCTTTGATTATGGCTTCAGTCGTTGTGGTTCCTTTCAGGCGAAGAATATCGTCTGCACGTGGAATGAGGTATCCTCTTTTCCTATGTTCATGGTACATCATGCTTCTAATCCAACTTGAGACACCTTGCCGAGACACATCCTCCATACTCATGAAGCTGATACGTGACAATGCTATTATGAGCTTGATAACCAGATTATCATCGAACGAAGCCAACGCCATCACTATTTCTGCGTCACGAAAGCAGTATTCAGCCAGTTCTGCATATGACAGCTCGGGCAGGGCTGCCTCCAACGGTTTCTTCTCCAGTCCAATGAGGGCGCTTCCAACCTCCTGCAGAGTGTTTTCGCGATATTTCTGACCGAATGCGTACACCTGTACTGATCGATTGAAAAAGAACTTGTAGAGGTCGATATGTATCCCATACCTTAACTGAGCGGAGTCTCTTGCCATTTCGATAGGTATCTGATCTCTTCTGAAGCCTAGTCTCTGAGCCCGATGCCAAAGGTATCTCAGGTCAAAGTCATCCCCGTTGAATGTCAGAACGAGAGGATAATCGAGCAACACCTTGAAGATCTCAATCAAGAGGCGCTCCTCAGATTCATAGTATTCCAATTTGATATCGCCCAATTTTTGAAGAGCACCTTCAGAAATCGCCTGTCTTTTGAGTAGGAGAACTCGTCGAGCTCCATCAGAACCGAGAACTGAGGCGCAAATGACAGGGTGCTCGGCTAATTCAGGATCCGGGATCCTTGTTGCCACTGGAGAGTAGACCTCTATGTCAAGCGCAGCCTTTCGAATCTCTGGAACTGGGCACTCAAGGAGACCGATCCACTCAAGTGCTAGTTGCTGGTAGTCTTGGGGCTCGTCCTTGAAGAAGAGACTTATGGAATTGCATGCTTCCTTTGAGGTTCCAACTGGTGTGGGCAGGAGCTTTCCTTTTCGTACGTTGTAAGGCATTCCCGGCTTCAGATCTCTGTCGTATATGTAGTTCTCAACGTACTTGATGTCAGCCTCCCATACCCTTAACATCTCTCTAATGGAACCTGATGGACGCCCGCCTATGCTGAGGGGGTCTTTGGCAGCAATGACTGTCATCTCGACCTCTCTATCATTCAGGCCGTCATGTTTAGTTGTTCGAAGGAAGTGGTCGAACCCGGGATGGTTCACCAGTGCTTCATTCTGTTTCAGAGCCTCGATAGACTGATCTGAAAGACAGTAGGGTTTATGATCAGTGTCATCATACCAAAAATGTATCGTGTGTGTTTCAGGGTTGTACAACTTGACGAAAGCCAGACGTTTGTCTCCATCGTATTCGACGGATGTGAGGTAGCAATTGCGAACCTCCGATGGTGTTCTGGGTTTGAATACCAGAGACTGCTTCGGATCGACTACAATGTTGGATACAGGTTCCTGCTTTGTCCCACCTGCTGCAAGGTACTTATCTAGGCTTGACAAGGACGCCCGCCGCTCTTGCTTGCCTCGTCTTGTATCAGATTCTTGTCTCAACAACCTAGTAAGTTCATATGCCTTTTCGGGCTAAGATTTTGCCAGGGCGCACGTTGCGTGATGAGCGACTTGTCATGTCTAGATCCTATTAGAGGAGTCGTCACCTTGTGACGGAAGACGAGTATGGCTTGTCTGAAGGAGCTATTGCCGGTCAGAGGAACGCCCCCATGTTGGTCGTCGCAGAACCAGTGGGAAGGGTCAAGGCCTTCGAGGTCAGTGGCAAAGAAGTTCCAAAGTGCCAGGACACGCCAAGACCGCTACACAATCCAATCCTCTTCGACAGGCGGAAGGGGCCTCCGGCGCTCATGGGAATGGCGAAGACGCCTACCGCTCGGCCAGCAAATCATAGGAAAAGTAGATCTACGGATCTCCATGTATTGCTCTTCGGGAGGGGGGAATCATGAGCTATCGATTCCTCAGAGATTCTGTTGCCGTTGCGGTGGAGAGTCTCAGCTGGATGGAGCTTGAAGGACTTAGCGAAAGACTCGCATTCGTAAAGACGATAAGGCAGCTCGGCATCCGAGACGTGGGCCCCTTGAGGGCTGCTTTCCTTTTTGTTATCGAAACAGTTCGTGCCCTGAACCTTGTTGACAGGATAGCCTGTTCAATTCTGTCGAAAGAGTTCCTTGATAATCTAGATCTGGGCAAGAGAAACTTTCTCAGAATATTCATTTGGTGGTCGCTTTTGCGGAAGTCTACTCGAGAAGACTCCATAGCGTTGGTAGAGGCAGCTAGGCATGTTTTGGGATGGGCAACGCTAGCGGATTTGGAACTCGTTTTCGGTAAGATATTGACCTTTGACCTTAGAGAGTTCCTTGGAGGTCTTCCTGAACTAGAACGGGCTGGTCTGACAACCCTTAACAGGGCTTGGTTCGTGTCATACTGCTGCAAGGCATTTGGCAGAAGCTTTGCGCTGGCATTCCTGAAGGCGACACAAAAGGCGCCTCCCACTTACGTTAGAGTCAACAGTCTTCGGGGCGCTGAACAATCGCTAGTCGACGAAATGGAGCGAGAAGGTGTGACACTTGCACCCGTGCAGGGTCTTCAAGGACTGTTTCGAGTCGTCCAGACACGGAAACCCTTGACGCGGACAAGACCCTATCACCTGGGGCTATTCAATATTCAGGACAAGTCAAGCTACCTCTCAACGATTGTGGCAGATCCGAAGAAACACGACATCGTCCTTGATCTATGCGCGGCACCTGGAGGAAAGACCTCTCACATTGCGCTCAAGACCGAAAACTCCGGAGATATCTATTCAATTGATTACTCGCGCAGAAGGATGGCCGTCTGGAAGAAAGAGATGAAACGGTGCAATGTCTCTTGCGCTCTCCCGATAGTGGCTGATGCCCGACAGGGGGTTCCGATCAAGCACTCCTTCGATTTGGTCATTGTGGATCCACCGTGCACGAATTCCGGAGCGTTTGGAAAGATGCCATCCTCGAAATGGCGAATGACAGCCGAAGCATTGAGCAGGCTCTGTCAAACTCAAAGGGACATACTCCGCGCTGGCATCGAAGCCGTCAGCCCTGGTGGCAGATTGATCTATTCGACCTGTAGCATCAC
>Ga0209725_1000515_pt1 | contig 23841 bp, 20 predicted proteins | sample I18A1metaG_FD_184145 | JGI IMG/M metagenome (GOLD analysis project Ga0209725, IMG submission 184145) | Lake sediment bacterial and archeal communities from Gulf of Boni, Indonesia to study Microbial Dark Matter (Phase II) - ​I18A1 metaG... | ecosystem: Environmental > Aquatic > Freshwater > Lake...
GATCCATGTCATCCTACTCCGGCCTATTTTATCTGACATGTAGCCACCTATCGGTCTGCCAAACAATCCCACTAGGTTGGGAATAGCCACGTAGTAGCCCAAGTAGAGTAGCGTGACCTCTTTTTCCTCCGAGAGATAGAGAGGCAGAAAGGCGGATAAGGCATGGTAGACGAAGGCATGAATCGTCATGATCACCAGCAACATCGATACTTTTGCGGTGAATTCTCCGGCTGGTTCCTGCATGGACAGATCTGGTGTCCCGCGAATCTCAGCGCTCGGTAGGAACAGCCAAGAGGTTGCTGCTACAAGGAGGCCTGCTACGCCGTAGAAGAGGTATGTGGTTCTCCAGTTGAATGCAAGCGCCAAGGGTAGAGTAACGATAGGGGAAGCCAATCCACCCAGCGAGACAGCAGATTCATGTGTTCCTATGGCTTTGCCTCTGTCCTGTGCCTCGAAAAAGTTCGAGACGAACGCTGTTGCGACTGTGAGATGACATCCACTGCCGATCGAGCGCATCATATTGAAGATGAAGAACTGTGCATAGCCAGCCGACACGGCTACGAGAATCGTGGACACTGAGTTGAAGAACACTCCGAAGACAAGGATCTTCTTGCTGCCTATTCGGTTCACGAGGTAGCCGCTTGGCAGCTGCATGATCGCGAAAACAACGAGGGAGGCTGTAGCGAGGATGCCTGCATCTGAATATGAGAGAGAGAATTCCTTTACGATGAGGGGAAGAAGAACCGACAGGGCGTTTGATATGAATATGTGCGTGAACCAAATGATCGTGGAGAGCGTTAGCGCTGCATATCTCTGTTGCAAGTTGGACCACAGCACAGTAGGGCTGTAGACTTCGGACGTAGCGAAGCGGTATAAAGATCTGATGACACATCACGGTTTTGAGGCCGTAGGCAAGGTTTAGCTGATAAAACAATCCTCTTTGGCTTCCTCTCCTCTAAGAATGCACTAGTGCCTAGACCAAAATGGCAATGTGGTCTGAAGGCAGATTCCTACGGACGGCTCTGGGTGCAATGGTGGCTGGGAGTAAGATGACTCCCGTATTGTGCACCGGACGATGATGAGCCTATGGAATCGTTTCGTGGAGGTGATATAGAATGGAATGTCCGAATTGCGGCAAACAGTTCGAAGACGCTGATATGAAAGAACCAAACACTTGTCCTCATTGTGGCCGACGGCTACCAAGAGAGAGAATAGAGGAAGGAAACCTATCATTAACATACTCGAATCCGAGGACGGCGGGCCGTGCCACCTAGGCTTATAGATGTGCCACATTCAAGCTTGAAGAACGTCAGACGCCTAGGATCGGCATCAGGAACCGTAGCGTCTCTATTCGCAATGGTAGTCCTACGCCAAGAGTGACCTCTTCTGCAATTGCCTGGCAGGCACGGCTTTTGATTGTCAGACGCTCCAACCAATTTCAGAGGAGGCAAGTCAGTCGATGGCTGTAGACGTCGTGGTGAAGTATCTCGTCGATTTTCTCAGTTTGTTCCTTAACTCTGTTTACAGCGTGCCACTTGACATTTCCATTGGTGGCGCAACAGTCCTCACATTCTTCTAGCTTGTCGACAAGATATTCAGTCGACTCTCGGTTTGGCGAACAGTTGTAATCACAGTCTGAGGGATGTTGCTCCTAGACCTATTTACTCCGATTGAGAACCTGAGTAAACAGCAGCTATGGATAATCGTCATAATTGTTGGAACAGTAGTCAGCATAGTCCAATGGGGACTTCGAAGGATGAAGGCTCATATGCCTAAGACTCTTCTCAGTAAAGAAAGCACAGAACGAAGATCAGAGAGCGTACAGCGCAACCACTAGACGGCCTCAGACCCGAGGCATCATCTGAGCGAGCGCCTCTCTCTTTTCAACAACTAGATGCATATACCTCTCAATGTCTTTGAACTCGTTCAAGAATTCAAGGCCTCTCTCAGTCGTAACATACGTCGTGACCGGTTTTTCAACAACTCTGAGCAGGCCTTACCCCACCAAGCAGTTGACATAGGCTTCCAGAAGTTTGAAACTCGATTCGCCCGATACATAACATGCGACTTACGAACACCCCCTTTCGACATGTCCAAAATATCGCGGGCAATCTGGAGTTTGTCCCTACGACGGCTAGCGTAAATCGATCCACTCAAGGGTTCCTGCACCGAAGGTTGTGGACAACATCTCTAGAGGGGGTGTTCTAGAAAGGCCTTACGGAGTCTTCTGGAAACTTACGCCAGAGCGAACGACATCCTGCATGCCCACTTATTCCCTTCCAGCCGTCAGCGACTATGAGAACACCAGGCCTCTTGAGGGTTCCCGAATAATCCCACGACACCACAGCCATAATCACGATCCAATAGTTCAAATCACGATGCGCGCAAAGAAGGTGCACTATGGGGAGACAGGCTTGAAGTCGACTCTGGTAGGACCTTATCCGAGGGTCGGCTCTGAGTGCGGAGATAAGCTAAGGAGAGAATTGAACAGGCTATACGAAGGCAACGGCGACCCAGAACTAGTCAGATCACTCAGGAAGGATTTGACTGGAGAAGTTGTCCGTGAGATGGTTGCCGCAGGCATCAGCCTGCCCAACTCAGGGCTGATCGATGTTCATGATGAGTTGACTTGGCCTCTGGAGCATGCGGATGGTGTCAGATTCGGTGGGATGAAGAAGATATTCCACACGAACATTCACTACAGACAGGCTCTAGTAGACAGTGAGGTTCAGAGAAAAGAGCCACTCGTCGGAAACCTTTACAAAGCGGCCTTAAGGCTTCACCCAAGGGTCAAGGTGGAATTCCCAGGCCCGTTCACAATGGCAAAGCACTCCGTTCTAGGGAAAGATTCTCCATACCGCGACCTGAACGATTTAGCGGAAGCCTACGCGAGATTGTACAGAGAGGAACTGTCAAGTCTAAAGGATGCTCCGCTCGTTCAGTTCAATGAGCCTTCCATGATTGCGCCCGGAGCAAGAATTGAGGACATGGGCCTATTGCCTGAATTGTATTCGAAGATGCTCAGTGGTTTGGATGTTCCGGTTGCGGTCTGGACTTTCTACGGCAAGTACTCTCCTAAGGCATTGGAGACGCTGTTATCTATGCCTGTAGATGTGGTCGGGCTTGACTTTGCATGGGACACCGAGCTAGACACCCAACTCAGAAAGGGTTTGTCATGTGACAAAGGGATCGGTATTGGCGTGATCGATTCGGGGGACAGAGGCTATGTCCAATTCGAGGATCCGACCCGCGTCCTAGAAAGGGTGTCGAGAATGAGTGGCCACGTGGATATCGAAGAATCCTTTCTGTCATGCAACGCGACCTTGGAGCATCTGCCGAGAGACTATGCCCGAAGAAAAGCGGCTCTGATAGGAGAGATAGCCAGGAGGATAAGTGCATGAAGCTGCCTCTTCTACCGACAACAGGTGTTGGGTCCTTCCCGAAGCCGAGCTACGTTACTGGTACCAAGGGACGTCTGGATGACAGCAGCAGAAGAGCCACAAGAGAATTCATTGAACGCCAAGAAACCATGGGAATCGATGTCCTAGTGGACGGCGAGTTCTACAGAGGAGACATGGCGACAGACTACTACCGTGCTCTAGGATTCCCAGTGGCTGATTGGACAAGGTCATACGACAACAGGTTTTGGAGAAAGGGGATAGTTGACAAACCATTACGGAGAACAGAGCCCATACAGCTGGAGCAGTTCAAATACGCTCAGAGCCTGACCAAGAAGCCTGTAAAAGCGATCCTGACCGGCCCAACAACTCTTGCCAACTGGGGCTTCAACAGCCACTACAAGACCCGAGAAGAACTGGCCCTATCATGGGCTGACATAGTGAGAGAAGAGGCTTTAGCCCTCGTCAAGGCAGGTGCAAGGTACATCCAAGTGGACGAGCCAGCCGTCGCAGAAAGGTATTGGGAAACCAATCTCTTCAGAGATGGACTGAGAAAAGTAACGGAAGGATTGGGCGTATACACGATCACCCACGTATGCTACGGCGAATTTCCTCTAGTCTACCCAAACATGCCCAACCTACCCGTGGACCAAATAGATATCGAACTCTCAAGCGAGCTTGACCTAGGACTAGAAGGGTCAAATCTGCTGCGAATGATGAAAGAATACCCGTTGACGAAGTACAAGGACGTGGCTGCAGGCGTCATAGACGTTAGGCCAGGGGCCGGCGTTGAGGATGTTGAGACAGTAGTACGCAGGATCAACACAATCTTGGAAGCCCTAGCGCCGACAGATGAAGCCTTGAGAAGGATCTGGATAGACCCTGACTGCGGCTTCAGAACAACGAAGAGCCCTACCGTGGCCTACAAGAAAATGGAAGTCATGATGGAAGCTGTGAAGCAAGTCAGAGAACGTTTGTAAAGCAGAGCTGGTAACCACATAGGGGCAAGAGCCACAGAGAGCAGGATCCACACTTGAGAGTAGTAGATCTGCTAAGGAAGGGAAACGGTAGACAGATCTCAGTTGAGATTGAGCCCCCCACACTTGGTAAGAGCATAGATAGCGTGTTCAAGGTTCTTGACCCCTTGGTCGAAGTGGGAATCAAATACGTCAACATTACCTACCATGCGGAACACCTCATAGGCTACATAGAAGACAACAACAAAAGGTTTCCAGTCTCCCAGAGAAGAAGACCCGGAACCGTAGGAGTCGCAGGCGCTATTCAAGCAAGATACGCCTCCAAGAAGACAGAGGCGGTACCCCACGTCATCTGCACAGGCTTCACAAAATACGACGTAGAAGAATACCTCATCGACCTGCGCTTCCTGGGCATTGAGAACGTCATGGCCTTGAGAGGAGACGCACCGAAGGGCCCAGACGAGCAAAAGCTTCCTTTCACTCGTATGCCTGGAGGATACGCCCACGCAGACGAACTGATAGGGCAGATCATCAACCTCAGAAAGGGAGTATACGTAGGAGCGAAGGAAGGAGACCCAATCGATTTTTGCATCGGAGCCGCATCATACCCAGAACGCCATCCGGAATCCAAATCCCCGCAAGAAGAATTTCGCTGGCTTAAGGCGAAGATGGACGCCGGGGCAGAATATCTAGTCACGCAAATGTTCTTTGACAACAACGCATACAAGCAGTTTGTTGAAAAGACTAGGAGACTAGGAATCGAGATCCCAATTGTTCCGGGAATCAAGCCACTCACCTCGCGCAGACACCTGGAGAGCCTTCCATCAACCTTCCACTGTACAATACCAGAGAAACTAAGGAGGGAAGTCCTGAGGCAGGGCGACGACGAGAAAAGCATACGCAAAGTCGGTGTAGACTGGTGCGTAGAGCAATGTCGAGACCTCATAGACCATGGGGCACCTGGCATACACCTTTACACGACCAGAAGTCCAGCGGTAAGAGATGTTGTTGAAAGAATTCTGTAGAAGGGAGAGAACAGTTGTTGAACAACTCGTTCTAAGTCGCGGCCACTGGAAACTCTAGATAACGTATGTGTAGTCATATGAACTCAGGCCTGAAGCCACTCTCGCAAGGTATTTATCGGACATGGACAGGGCTTAGGCATCCCGGAGAGTGTCAGAGAAACTGGAACGGTCAAGCAAGAGAAGAACGAAGTCAACTGTCTTCCTAACACCCCTGCACAAGGCGCTGATCAGCAAATCCGAAAAGACCACACAGAAGTTCTTCGAAGACCTACTCCACATGTATGAAGCTCACGACATGCAACTCTGGAAGGGAGGTCACCTCTACCACGGCCATACCAGAATTGTCGCTACAAGAGCGGACTTCCTCAACGAGATCATCAATGCCCTTCCCGACCCCTACAGCGTAGGGAAAAAAGTGGGAGAGTCAACGAGAATTACGTACCTTTCTGTGCGCGACCTTGACATGAAGAAGCCAGCCGATAGAGCACGCGCCTTCAAACGGGTCACAGAGATCGTTGGTATGGGCGTTGTCAGCGAACCGTCTCCTGGCAGAATAGTCATCGAGTCGCCAGCTATTCAGAATGAGGCATTTATGAGGGGATACTATGAAGGGTCCATGTCAGCTAGACTTCGCACTCTGCAGGTGACGGCTGACCGAATCGTCTTCCAAGCTGAGAAGAGCTCAGGAAGCAACTCATAGTCCTAGGCTCATCTCATGCTACGGCCTCTCCGAATGAAGCCAGGGCCCTCGATCGACAATTGCCAAGCTGCCGGGCTAGGCATCAACCCAACCTAAAGACGACCTCACTCCGCCTCTGACTCAGAACTATGGGCATGACTATGGCGAATACTGCAAAGGCTATCATGACGAGGAAAGCAATCTGAGCAAACACAACGAGAACGTCCTTAGTGGCCTGCTCCTTCTCCACGGTCATAGTAGATGTCTGAGTGGTCGTCACCTGAGGAATCCCCGCTACCGGAACGCTGAGGGATAGCTCAGCTCTCTCTTGGTCACAAGCCACTCTTATCGTGACTGGATGCACTCCAGACGATCTCGCAGCCAGCATCCAGCTCAGCTGCCAAGATGCGCCCCCCTCCGACGTTGACCGGTCAAACGTGCTTATCCCAGAGATGACCATGATCTCCAGACCAGAAACTAGCGTCACAACCAAGTTGGAAGCATCCACATCCCCCACATTTGTCAGAGAAACAAGGAGCTCAGTCCTATCGGGCATCTCACTCCATCTCCCCTCATGGAGGAGAATCCTGGCTGGGTTAATCCGTTTCAAGCTGATGTTTCTGAAGCATGCGACCACAGGCGGAGGCACAGAGGTGTTGAAACCTAACTCCAAGGCAACCTTCAAGGCCACGAGTTGAAAGCTCTCTGGACCCCGACATCTACTACAAAACGATTCAATAGGCTTAGCTTGAAATCTTTCCACCCGGAATTTCCGAGCTCCTGATTCGCATCCCTCACAATGGTAAAATGGCTATTCTTCTTCTGTCGATCAATCACGTAGAAGGGACTTCGAAGTATGTCTTTGACGGAAGCGCTGTTTAGGGCTCAGTCAACTCGAGAACGTGCTGTTGAGGCGACCTTATGTGAATCCTACGTTCAACCTTCTGATCCCCGAACTCCCCCTTGACCTTGATGACGCCCTCCCTGACACCAATGTCTTTAGGGATGAATCTGAGCTGCCACACTCGAGTCAGCTCTCCAGGAATCTCCCACCACTGCTTCTCGTCTAGGCTGTAGTAGAACTTCGGCGGAGGCTTCTCTTCTTCCCGAATCTTCAAAGAAATCTCTGAGGGCTCAGTACCCAGCGGAGGCTTCTCTTCCTCCTTGGATGGTGGAGCGGAGACAACAGTAACCTTCTCGATCCTCTCAACACCTGGAATCAAAACCTTTCCTAACGCCTGCTCCAATGTCTCCTTTATCTCCCCCTCACCTCTGGTATTTCCCTCACTAGCAATGGTAACAAAGATCATTTTCTTGTCAGGCATTTCCTTCACCAGGTTGTAGAACCTTTTGGCAGCCTTTTCTGGGCCTCAGCTGAACCAACAATAATGCTCACTAGGAGGCTATTAGAACTTGTGGAGAAGCACGGACGTAGCTTAGAAAAGGACCAGCACCATTTCCACAAATCCCTCTGAGAATTCACAAGACAATACTTCGCCATTCCCCACAGAAAGAGTTCAAGACGGAACAGGCGAACACGCTTAGAGGCATAGGCCAACCCAAGTCCAGCCTTACCTCAGACTGAAGAATCATGCGAAACATACTTTAGCCTGATCTAACCATCCATCTCATTGCATAGGCCATGTCCGAGCCAGCTGTCGCAGACAAACTAGTTGAATACGGGCTGACGGGGAGTGAAAGCAAGGTCTACGTCTACGTAGCGAAAAGGGGCCCCTGTCCGGCTGGAGAAATAGCTAGGGCACTCCTCATCCGAAGGGGACAGACATACAACATCCTGAAGGCCCTACAGGAAAAAGGCCTCGTGGAGGCGCTGGCTGGCAGGCCGATAAGATTCTCAGCGATCTCATTGCCCAAAGCAATTGATGTTCTTCTTGAGGCGCACAAGCAAAAAGAACGTCTAATGGAAAAGATCAAGCCTGAACTACTCTCTATGTGGCAATCAACTCTCATTGCCAGAACAGAGGAAGTTGAAGAGGAGAAATTTCAGTTCCTGAAAGGCATCGAAGGCATCTACCGAAAAGCCCTAGAAATAATCGACGAAGGCAAGAGCAACTTAACAATGATCGCTTCTGAACCAGCACTCTTCCACGTAGACAGGCTCGGCGTTCTTGAAAAAATGCGTGAAGTCACACGTAGGGATATGGAAGTCAGAGTTCTAGCAGAGGTGACTCCGAGGGTTCGAGAAATAATCGAACACTTGGGAAAGATAGGCACCAAGAGTTTCGACGACTATCCCTCACCGCACTTTCTGATCGTCGATGGAAAAGAGATACTGTTCCTGACAAGGCCTCTGGAGTCCGTTGACCCAAGAGACGCCACAGCTATCTGGACAAATAGCCCTATGCTGATAAAGACGATGCAACATCTTTTCGAGAGCATGTGGTCATCTGGAAGGTGGGCTTCAGAAGTACTTGCCATGGTAGAACCTAAGGCAAGAAGAAAGGTTCCAGTTCAAGAGAAGACTAGAGGAGCCAAGGCTCTTCAGGAAGAATTCGCGAAGTATCTTGCTGCCTCGGGGTTCGATGTGAGAAAGGATCACATGGTTGTTGGCAGCTCAGGAGTGGAACACATCTTCTCGCTTGCGCTCTTCCGAAATGGAGGGAAACCAGTCGTCATAGACATCGAATCATCTGAGAAGCCGATAAGCCCTGTTCAAGTAATAAGATTCTTTGCGAAGAAACTTGACATAAAAGGTCGCGTAGCTGATACAACCCTAATAGTCGAGCCTAACCTTGACAGAGACGCACGTAGACTCGCAACTTTCTACCAGATCAAGTTCACCGAACTCAGCTCGATCATAGGCGCAACTTGTTTGGACTCCTCGCGACTAGCGAGTCAAACACCTCTGAAATAGAACAAACTAGACCGGTGAGCCCGATGCCTACGCTCCAAGAGCGAGTCCTTTCGAAAGTTTCGCATTGGATACGAGGCATCAGCAAGACAAGGAACTGAACAGTTTCATATGCCATGTGAAGTAAGGCGCATCTGCTGTCTATCCTTGGGATGAAGTTGCCGATAGGCGCGATATACTAGGAATGCTCCAACGCCAAGTGCGGGCATAGAAATTAGGTAACAGATAGGCGCAACCCAGAGCATCCAAGTAAGATGCTGCATCCAATTTGGCCAGTCTGATCCTGTCGGCATCCTCGAAGCGATATTTACCTCTAAGAACTGAAACATGACCCCTATGACGAGGACTATGACCCCTGCCACAAGCACTTCGATTCCAGCGTTGTAAGCTGTCGATCTATCATTCTCCTTAGGCTTGTGCCTGCTCAAGTCAATCGACAACTTGTAGGCTTCGAGCCCTGTAATTAGGCTTTTCAACATTCAGGTGATCCAGTCTGATCAAAATTCCCAGAAGCATTCGGCTTTGAACATAGTAAACCAAACAGAACCTGAACTAGTAGGTTGAGGAGACACGTCAAACAAACTAGGAGATCTCCGAGCATAGATGCAGGGAAGGCATCCATGAATCTCCACCTGGATCTCCACGCTAGGAGGTCTTGTTCAGGACTTCATGCAGACCTTGAGTGATTTGCTCAGGCTTCGCTCCCTCAATTACATCCAGCTTGTATAGGTTCGCAAGTTTCTTCGCAGTATCATTCAAACCTGGAACGGCTATGAGGATCGACTTCTTTGGTGAGACATCAAACGTCTTGGCGAAGACGGATATCACAGCCTCTTCACTGCAGACCGTGTCAGAGATCGCCATATCGACTGTGATAACTGTCCTTCGGTCCTCCTGAGCCTTGGAGCCGACCAGATCGAAAGTATGCGAGGTGCCAGAGACTCCCCGTATAAGGCTTGACGCCTCCACGTCGTACCCAGCTTCTTGCAGGATCTTCTTTAGCGGTAGGAGGAACAGCACTTCCCTGGAAAACTCGTTCTCAGCTGCCTTGTCCAGAGAATATGAATACACATCTCCGAAGATGCTTTCCTTGACTCCGAACTTGAAGCTGCACTCTCTACAGTAATGTTTCCCTTCTGGCACGTCAAATCTCTTGTTGCAGCTTCTGCATCGAAACCAAGTGCCGACCTGCCGGTAATCCACCCCGAGCCTGTTGAGAGTTTTTCCGCATCGTGGACAGACGTGAACCCCATCTTTCAGAAAACGGTCGTCACTATCAATCGTTCCACATTCTATATGCTCATGCAGCTCTCTCTTTTCAATCTCATGTGATCCGCACTGTGTACAATAGTATCTGTAGGTCACGTTATTCGACCCACATCTCGGGCAGGCCATCGTCTTCTCGTAGATTTTTGGGTGTAGGATTCCAGCTCGAACAAGCTGGTTTAGCAGAGCCTCGGTCTTCTGCTTGTCTCCAACTACCTCCTCCATCTTGGGATATCGAGCTCCAAGCACAGGATGAATCTGTGGGAGGAGCTCAACGAGATTCCCTTCAGTGAACATCTTGAGTAGGACTTGGACCTCCGGAACATCATACAATGCCACCCTCTCAGCCCTACTCAAGGCATATCTCTCCCTTGCTCATACCATATCTTCCTCGAGCCTTTTTACGTATATAACCATTAAATACCAGATTGCCGCGCGAGACCTCACAGGTGCGGACAAGTACGGATACACATGAAATCCTGCTACAATGGCGCTGTCTCCAGCGTGAAGCTAAGCTGTATCTCGACGCCGCCATGCGCCTCGACGGCATACGGTGTGGAAGCAGTCACGTAGCCAAGAACAGTACAGTAGACTAGGCTACCACCATCCGGCATGAAGACCCAGTAGGATCCATCCATAGACATTGAGACGTCTCCGAGGTCGCGAACTTCAATCGTCGCCCACGAGAGGCTAACAGGCATCATGTCTCTCAAACCTTTCACAACCCCGTAGATCTTGTTCAAGAGAGGAATCCGCCAGACGTATCCGACTTGGAGGCCCAGACAGGCGAAACTGAAGGTGACATGACTCATCTCAAACCTGTAAAGGTAGCCGAACCTTCGCAGATATAGATTGTAGCTGCCTTTTCCAAACCCATAGTCATGATGTCGCACACCGTCAGGCGTCACAAAGAAAAAGTGCCCTACCCCTCCGAAGCCTCGACAACTAAAGCTTATGCTCGAGCCCCCTACAGCGGCGTTCCCAATCTGCCCACCCACCAGGCCCCCGGCCTGATCGAGCACATCAACCCTGTAACTCACATTCTCCATCAAGCGATAGAAGACCCCCGCCCGCATCAATACCCCCTCTACATCGACATCGCATCCGATGAGCATGATGATCATAGCTGAAGTACAGTAGCATTCAGCATAGACGCGTGGGCACATGGTCTGAACATACCCGTAACTGAAAGCCTTCAAGCTGTACTCCCCTGGTGATATGACTGTAGGGATTTCTCCCCAGTAAATTACCTCAGCCAAATCATAGTTCATTCCCGAAAAGACAGCCGTCAAAGTTGTATTGGTAACAGCTGCCTGCCCGGGGGCAATGATGTTTTCCGTGTAACCATACGAGATTTCTTTCGCATCGTAGTAGTATATCCTCGCCCTGTAAGGTACAGGAGCCTTCAGGAAGATCCATTCCGTAGGCATCTGCATCCGCATTGTACATGGCCACGCAAGTCCTGAAGCCAGAGTGGTTCTTATCGCGCCTCCTGCCTTCATATCGACGGTCAGGGTCTGGTTCATGCCAAGCCCTAAAGTAACATTATGATAAGTCGCCTGAATGTAGCCTCTAATGCGAACCTTCACATTATAGAAGTCTTGGTCGAGGCCATAATCTTTTCTCCTCCATGTCCCTGACCATGTCCGGTTATAGTGCTCGTTGAAGCCTAGGATGTGAAACCTGATAGTATTCTCATCCGCATACACAGTAACGCTGGATCCCAATGTTCCATTTCGAACGAATATCCCTTGCAGCGACCAGTCTGATATGCGATACACCTCCACCAAGACGTGTCCGCCGAAGAGTTTGCCGCTTGTTGTTCCACATACTCGCAGTTCAGCCTGTCTAGGCGACTCCAACACCACGGTTGCCACTGCTGGTTGTACAAATCTGATCGTGCCAGATATTACGCCTCCTGTCATAAGGTAGATATCCCTGGATGCGTCTTGGCCTTTAGAAACGATCTGGACTGGCATCACAGCCTGTTTCTGAACATACGCGAAAACGTATGCGGTCAAACTATATGTTCCTATGCCGATCCCACAGAACTCCGTCCCAACTGGATCTACGCCCACATATTTCCAGCGTTTGCCCACCACTAGGAGGAAAGGATCGCCTGCACGTAAGTTGAGCGTGTTTCCATAGTCGACTGCAATCACCTTACCGTTGGTGTTGGACCGCGCTTCTACAGTCCAGTTCAGGATCCCCTTCGCGCTATATCCTAGACTGATCAGCCAAGGATGGCTTAATGATGGTATGTTAATGTTTGGGGGAGTTTGGTACACAACAGTTCCGCGGATCTTAGCTCCCCTGTTAACAGTCATGTTCAGATACATGCCTTGTCGCTCGCTCAAAGGTATCACGAGGCCTTGATCAGTAAGTGTATATGCATATCCAGTTGCGGGAAAAAATCCAGCTGAGGCTTCAAAGCGGTAGCTTCCGGGCCTAAGCCCCGTCAGGTTAAAGAAGCCCGTTGTGAAATTGATTAGCGCTCGAGCTTCCCTATCCTTAGTCTGAGCATTGAGGGCATAGACGACACCCTTCGTCTTGACTACTATGCCTCTCGGCAGGAAGTCTGGATCCATGAGATAGCCGTAGACTGTTGCCCAGTCTCGTGACTCAGAAACCAGGATAGTCATAATTTGCGTAGGTGTTATGGGAAAGACTGGTTTACGCCCCGGGGAAATCGAAGTGGAGATGTGAATCGTCACGTTGTAAAGCCCTGCCAGAATGGGAGCAACCATATCTTTGAACCGGACTATCTGAGGAGGGGTGAACCCAGTGAGGTTCCAACTCCAGATTATCACGTACCAAGGAGCATTTGGATCATAAGGGAAGTGTGCCCCAGCATCAGTCACATTATAGTACCAGTAGTCTTCTGTAATCGTAGACCAAACGAACGAAGTGTCATTTTCTGATCTTACCGGCACGAACTCCCGTGGGATCTCAATCTTGACTGCAAAGCCCGGAACGGTCACATTGACCTCAATATCCCCCCTCGTCCCGACGAACACAGGCCACCTTGACGGTCGCATCACCGCAAGTTGATTCCCGTAGACAGGTTTCGCATGGAACAAGAAATAGGGTAGAACAGCTGACCAGAACAGAAGCAACGATACCACCAGTGAGGCGCCTTTCCTCAAGTGGATCGGGTTTGGCCAATGCCTGCCCAGCATAATGCCTCACGAATTACGACTGGACAGGAAGCTACGTAATGCCGAGGCACACGATATGAAGGTTTCCAGACGAAAGCAGGGTTATCACGCCTGAAAAATCTCTCCAGCTGACCTCCCGGTTTTCTTACTGCAACCAAGCTAGCGCGCGAGTAATAAGAAGCTGTCCCATTTCCAGAACAAACAGCGGATCGTGATACCTGTAAGGTACCAGCAACTTGTCAAAATTGCGGGTGCACCTACGATCTAGGCTACAGTTCCTGCTCAGTAGGATATTCAATTAGAGAAATCGACTGTTCGGAATTCTAGAGCTCATCTAGAATTTGCCTTAGCGTATCTCAGTATGGCTGCGATCCCTCCGAAGCCTTTGAGGAGTTGCTGACCTTCCTCTGTATCTGCTGAGATTATCTCAACATCTACGCCCTTGTTTTCGCCGATCTCTGCGAGCTCTTCAAGCAGCTCTCGTTTCTCAACCTCAAGTGTGCTATTATTGCATTTCTTGCATTGCACTGACGCTGTATCCTGCTCTAACCTGACCATTTCATGTGGAAGCATGAGGCGATCCTCATTGAACCCGCAGACCCGACACCTGATGATGACATGAAGCATGTCAAGCTTCTCGGAAAGAAGTAATACGCTGACTAATCCGGCCTCCAATGCCTTACGGGCTTCACTCTCGCCATACGCAGCCAAGCCGGTATCATGTCCCACCTCATAGAGGAACCGTTGGACAAGCCTCTTCTCTTCAGAGTACCGAACCCCTCGAAGGATCTCAGGCGCCTTCTCGAGGACCTCATCAATTCCGTTGTCACCGACATAGGCGGTGTCAACGGTCGCCACGATCTTCTTCTTCAACTCATAGTTCATGTATTCTCCGTTCTCGAAATCATATTTCGATGGGCCAGGTCCGCCGATGATCAGACCCTTCAGGTCTGAGATCTGGGAAAAGATCTCGTTGGCGTGTCCGCCGACTCTCTCATAGTACTGGTTGACCTCAGCCTCCCTGAGCCTCTCGAACCTCCGTGCCGACTGCCCTCCCGCCCTATGCTTCCCAGGAATCCCAGAAGTCATCTCCTTCACTATGCTCGCCTGCCCACCTCTCAAAGTCGCTATCATCGCATCGCTCCCGTCGATCAGAAGGATCCCGAAAGTATCCTTCTCCCTGAGGATCTCAAGAAGAGGCTCGACATGGAATCTGTTGTCGCACCGGTAAAGGTAGACGCGGATAGGCTCAGGCGGTTCCAGAACATAGGTCTCCATCCTTTCAGTTCCGGGCCCGTTCTGAGGAATCGCGCCGCAAAAGACAGCCAAGCCGTTTAGAGGAGGACGCTTGAAAAGCTTCAAGCGCTGCATCGTCTTCTCAATTGCATCGAGAACATTCTTCCTCGTAGTCCTAGACTTGATGTTGGATGCCGTCCCATACTCGTCACGAAGCTGGCCCATGACCTCGTGAATTTGACGATCCGGTGGAACATAGAGCGTGATCAGCTCAGTCCCGCGGCCCTCCTTCGAGGCCAAGTAATCCAGCGTCCGCTTCAACTTGAACCTCGAAAGTGAATCCTGGGGCTGGGCCTTCAAGGCAGACGCCTCACACGCCTACCCCGAACTCAGTTATATAAGCAGATTGCCTCGTCAATATCATCCGAGGAGCGAACAGGTGAAAGTCGTTATCAAGATCGGGGGATTCCTCTTCGGAGATAAGCTTGACCATAACAGCATCAGCTCGTACGCGAACGTATTGAAGGACCTTCGCCGGCAAGGTCAAGGGATCGTCGTCGTGACTGGAGGAGGAGAAACCGCCCGGAGATACATCGGAGCCGCAAGAGCACTAGGCGCAAACGAGGCGCAATGTGATCAGATCGGCATCTACGCGACACGCCTAAACGCAAGGCTGCTCATCTCGGCGCTTGGAGAAGACGCATTTCCTGAAGTTCCTGAAACCATTGAGGGACTGCGAAGAAATCTCCTGATGGGAAAAATGGTGGCAATGGGCGGACTCCAACCAGCTCACTCAACAGACGCGGTTGCCGCTATCGTCGCAGAAACCGTCAACGCAGATGTACTCCTAAAGACAACCGATGCCCCAGGCGTCTGCACAAGGGATCCAAAGAAACACACAGACGCTAAGAAGCTCGACGTTATGAGCGTCGGAAGGCTGCTCGAAATGCTCTCTGCGAAATCCCTCGCTGCAGGAGACTACGAACTGATCGACCCAATCGCACTTAAGGTGATCCAGAGGTCAAGAATACTGACGCGGATCATCCCTGGAGACGACCCCAAGAACATACAGAGAGCCCTGAAGGAAGAAGCCATTGGAACAAAAATAGTTCCTTGATTTGAGTAGCTACAGCACATATGATTTCGATCAGGGCGAATTTGATTGTCTGGGAGAATCTTCTGAACCCTTCTGCCGTATGGCGACTTCTCATGTCTGCGATGCACCCCTGGTGACGACAACGTTCCCTCAGTTCAAGTTTGAGTTTCTTCGTACAGCCCTTCAAGCTTCTTGCTTCTAATAGCGAAGATAATCAAGACGGCAAGAATTGCCACAATAGCTGTCAAGATAACGAAGAAAGCTGCGACAAAGGCGTAGTCGCTGGTCCACGATGCTGTAACGATGTGTGATCCATCCATCGATATTGTAGCCCTCGGAGTATTCGCAGTGGAGTCTCCAGTCCAGCTGCTGAAGACATACTTTCCTCTCAATGAGCCGAAAGGTGGATCCATAGGTATCTCAACAGGAACAGAAAACTCGGCTGTGGAACCGTCATCATACCAGCCTTCTCCGCTTGCAGTCCCATGCCTTGTCTCAACCGTCAGGTAGTATTGCGACATCCATGTAGCGATCAGAGTCTTCGGCCCATCCATGAACAATGTGACGGTGGTCGAGGAGCTCGTCGCATGGCCTTGCCATCCCGCAAAGACCAATCTAGATTTCTTCTGCACGACGTTGCAGGGCGATAAGGCTGTGACAGGCACACTTGCTCCGCTGTCCAGCCATTGCGTAGCCTTGTCGACCTGGCCGCCTCTCGGGTCGACTGTAAGAAGGAACTGAGCCCTCCAAGTTGCTGTCACTGTCTTAGGTGTGTTCATTGCAACCGTGCCTGTCGCGGAACCACCAGTGTAGTCGCCCATCCAAGAATTGAACACGTATCGAATTCCTTCGTCCCCGCTTACAGGTGAGTTCACGGAAAACGTGGCTACTTGATCCCTATCATACCATCCCCCTCCTGAAGCCTGCCCGTAGGGTGAGTTCACAGCAAGCCTATACTGCGTCACCCACGCTGCCTCAATAACCTTCGGCGAATCCATGTAAACGAGGTTCACAGGACTGCTTGCACTATCTTGCAGCTGTGCGCCAGTCCACTTGTCAAACCTGTATCTTGTGCCCGTCCCCTCCTCGATAGGACTACTGACTGCAACTCGCGCCCAGCTTCCCGCAAGATACCATCCGGTGCCTTCAGGATTTCCTCGCTCAGATTTCAAGTATAGAAAGAACAATGGGTCGTACCTGAATGTCAGAGTGACAGTCGTGTTTGCAGTAACGCTCTGAGAGTTGTACCGACAGAAGAAAGCCACGCCGCTATGGCCATACGGCCCCCAGAACGGCCCTGGATACGAGTAGTAAGGGAATCCATAGTATGGGTACCCTTCAGGCACATAGCTATCGATTGTTACGGTGGGCCCGTAGGTCGTATTGAAAGTCAGTGTTCCTTCTCCATAGATCGTTCCCATCGGATAGCCGCCAGCGTAAACCCTCGCTCCAACATTGGGATATAACCCAAGAGTTTTCACAGTCACATAATACCAACTAAACGCCTTGGCCGGCACCGTCTGGAATCCCACTACGCAACCCAGGATCGCCACTAGGAGCAGAAGGTGAATGGATCCGAGCCTTCTCAAATGCTTCCCTCATCACGACGCTTGCTGTACGATCTTCGTGCTTTCCCTCTTTTCATCTTTTCGTACAAGCAGGCAAAGCAGAAAATCCTTTACTTAGATCACTGTACGGATCTCTGACCGCGCGAAAAAAAGAACTCTAACAAGCTTAAGAGAGAAATGGCTCCAGTGCTACGTGTCAGGACGGCTGACGATATTGCAGGGGACGAAGATTTTGGTGGCTGCAACTGACAATGGAGCACGTCGTTGATCTAATCTCAAAGTATGTTCGCGACGTCAAGTCTCGAATCCTACACAACCAGAAGCTCCTAGGAATCTATACGAGGACAAGTACGGAAGTCTTGCATGGAAGAGACTACGTACATTCGTATAGAATGGGGTTAGAAAAGGCATTCGAGCAGGAGCTCTCTACGCTACAGAGATTCTTTCAACAGATGACCTTTCTCAGTTTGGCGTTGGCATTCATGTCTGGACTGATTCTGGGAGGTATCATAAGCTCGGTCCCCGCAGTCTTCATCATACTAACGTTGGTATTGGGCTATCCTGTCGCTATCGCGTATGGCAGTGCGAACGGACTTTCTCCTTTACTCTCTACAGCTGCTGCAATCGTCGTGAATTGCTTCATGTCATATGCTGTTCTAAGAGTGATTCGAATAGTGGAATCAAATCCTCGAATCGCGCCATACATAAGTCGAATCAGATCCAAGTACGGCGGCACCTCACAACGCCTTCTAGCACACACTGGTCGGCTCGGAGTTGCAGGAGCCCTGGCGATCTTCGCCTTTTTGATAGGCTGGTGGGTATCTGCCCTAGCAGCTTACATCTTGAATATCGAACTTGCGACAGCCATAAGAGGGATATTCGTTGGGGCTCTCATCGGAGGTCTCACGTCACTTGCAATATACCAAGGACTGCGGGTAGCCGTGCCGAACCCTAGCATCATCTCTCTCATATTCGTCACAATCTTCGTGATCTCCGCATACTTGACAAGGAGAGCTAGCCGCCGCAAGAAAACTCAATCACTCAACAGTGATTGACGTGGCTCGCCATAAACCATCTCTCATTCAACCCTGACGCTCCTCATCGTGGCTCACCATCCACAGATCAGCGCCAACGGCTGGAATTTTTCCTTGGGCAATAGACTGCTCATGCAACTCTTAAATGCGATATGATCACCTCTACTGGTTGATCCGTCTTGGTCAGGAAGATAGCCGACGATATCCGACGGAAGCTTCTTGGGGCCTTGTATGAAACACTTCGAGAAGCGGTGATGGATGCTATAAGCGGAATCGTTCGGAGCTTTCTGAAAAGACTTGCCTTGGCGCTACTTGGCGCTTTTCTGGCTGTGTTTGGCATCTTGTTTCTCTGCTTGGGCTTGGTTAGGTTTCTTACGGTCTTCTTGGGAGAATGGGTGGCCTTGACCATTGTGGGCTTGCTTATGACGGTCCTCGGGGTTGCGGTTCTTTTTGCAACGATGCCTCACAGGAAGCACAAGCCCTAAGGCGGCTGTGCTTTTCTCCCCAGTCATAGTATGACCGTGCGCGCTTGTTCAAGGAATAGACAGCGTGATTAACGTCAGATTTGACTCGCATTCAAGTCAAACGGCATAGGAAGAGATACTCGTCCAAGGCGGCCTACCGGTGTACCGGCTATTTCATCAAGTGAATAAAGGCTGCCGAAAGATTCGAGAACAAGGAGCTTGAAACGATCATAGATGAGGATGAGTTTTTTCGAGTCGTCGGTGGAGTGTCCTCATCTAGAAAATGTACTGAAGCGCCATTCTCGCACCGATTACAATCAAAAAGAGAGCGAATACTCTCTGCAACGATTTAGCCTTCAATCTTCTTGCAGCGAAGGCTCCCACCTGCGTTCCGATGACTATGCCAATGCCCAATGCGACAGCAGAGTCAGCTAAAACGTTCCTCAATAGAAGATGAGCAGCTGCAGCTGAGGTTGAGGTGAAAATCATGATAAACATGGATGTTGCGACAGCAATGTGCATTGGGATGGTCATCACGAGAACCATGACAGGAACCATGACTGCTCCGCCGCCAAGACCAAAGAAACCTGAGGCGAATCCGGCGAAGAAGCTGAGGAATATGCCTGGAACTGTATCTGCTTCATACTCAAAGACTTGGCCTCCGGCATCTTGAATCCTGCGAAGCCACCCCCACATTGTTCGTCCCTTCTCCCGTGGCGCCACGAACATCCTTACCGCAAGAATCATCAAGAAGGCCCCAAATAGCGAGGCTAAGTCTTTCGTTGATACGAGACTTGTGGCGTATGCTCCTACAACTGCACCTGGAATGCTCCCGATCGCAAGTATCAATCCCAGCTTGTGGTCGATTCGCTTCTGCTTTGCATAGGCGAAGGTAGAGGAGACCGCCGTAAAGACTACCATGACCGCGCTCGTTCCCACGGCAAGATGCGTAGAGATCCCGTAGATGAGAACAAGGATTGGAACGATGAGAAACCCCCCGCCCACTCCAATCATGGATGAGACTATTCCCACGAAGAAGGCGAACAAGGACTTTGAGACAAGCTCTAGCGTTGTAGACTCGCCTCGATGCTGCTATTGACGAAGCGCACAACTGAATACGCTGGTCTTATAAGCGCTTCCAATATGGCGAATCAATCCTTGCTAGAGCTTCTCACATATGCGAAAAAACTAGACAGCTCTCGATAGATTCGTAACGCCTTGTCTTCTGTTCCCACTCCTTTGATCAGCATTCTGCCATTTCTGAACAGGCTGACCTCTAAGCCACCGTGCCGTAAAACAATAACAACGGCAGATCGTACAAGAACATCAAACCTTCTCCGCAGATTCTTGAGGGTTCTCTCAAAATCCAGATTAGCAGGCTCGATAGGGTTCACGTTGACCGTTTCTCGTCCGCAAAGCCAAGTAAGACGTTGCGCACGTTCAACCATTGGACCAATCCTGTCCCCACAGACGTTGCAGTCTTTCCTCCTGAAGATTCCGACCTTGTCAAACTCCATCCTTCTGAAGTCACAGACCAGAAGCTTTCCCTTCAAAACGCTCTCGACGCCCGCGAGAAGCTTCACTGTCTCCATGGCCTGAACAGATCCGACTATTCCGGCCGTAGCTCCGAGAACTCCTCTCGTATCGCACCCAGGCAAGTTCCTGTCGTCGATCGCAGGTAAGATGCATTCCAAGCACGGCGTTTCTGGAGGATGGAAGACTGATACGTTCCCCTCCATCGCAATTGCTCCGCCGAACACGTATGGTATGCCAAGTCGTGAGCAAGCAGAGTTCAAGACATATCTCGTCCGCATGTTGTCAAGGCCATCTACAACTACGTCTGAGCCTCTAATGATCCGTTCAACGTTCTCCTCTCTGAGATTGTCAGGTATTGACGAAGCCTTAACGTTCGGGTTGGCACCCATCAGCCTTCTAGCGGCAACCTCTGCCTTTGGCAATCTAAGATCCTGAATGGTGAACAAGATCTGCCTGTGAAGATTATTCAGTTCAACAGTGTCTTGGTCAACGAGGACTAGGTTTCCCACGCCCGCCAAGGCCAGATAGAGAGCGGACGCCGATCCGATGCCGCCTACACCGATAACAGTGGCTCTCGCACCTTTGAGCCTGTCTTGGCCCTGCTTCCCCATTTCCCTTAGAACTATCTGCCGACTATAGTAGTCGGCGGCATCTAAGCTCATCCTGGGCATCTTGACCATCCTCGGATCACTAGTTCTGGATCATCGCGTTAAATTCGTTATCATTCCGGGACGCGACAGGGATTCCTGCTATAAGAAGAGTAAACGACGGTTGAGCAGTCATCGAAGAACTGAGATTTTCAGATCTTCTCGATTTTCCGAAAGCCCTCGAATACGTATGAGCAACATAGGCCGGAGAAACTGTACTCTAGTCCCAGACTCTTTGCCAAGCCTATTGCCTTCGGGTCAGGATAGGCAATGGCGTTCACTCCAGCCTGAATGGCAAGTAGGTCAGTCCCTTCACGTGTCTTTCCCTTCGGCCTTGCACATCCAAGTGCAAGAGGGATGTTGGGCATCAACCTTCTTGCCTCAACAATCACAGATACAATATCTCGTGGAGACGGAGGGGAGCACAACTGCATCGGTGTTCCCCAGAATGGAATGAAACCGATGATTATGACTGCTGCCGGTTTGTGACGGGAAATCATTCTGAGCGCCTCAAACTCCCCCTTCAGTCTTCCGTAGTGAAGCCCCACGACGACATGAGGAACGGTCGGCACACTTTCTTTCTCCAACGCACTCAGCGATTCCTCATAGTCCTCTGTCGTGCGATCAAGCCTGCAGATCTCTCTTATGGTTTCGTTGGAGCCGACTATATCAATGAGAGCAGCCTCAATCCCTGCTCCAGCAAGTCTGCCGGCAGTATCTGCACTAACAATGCCTGTATGAACAACAACCTTCAACCCAAAGCCTTTCTTCGCTTCAGCCACAGCGTCAAGAAAAGGCTCCAAAGGAACTGTTCCATTAATTCCACAGCCCCCGCTTATCAAACAACCTTCGGCGTATCTGAGGCGCAGTTCTTGGAAAATCTTAACGAGATCCCCAGGTGACTTCGTGGGCGCCATTGTCTCCAAGAGTTTTCCACTGCAGTACCGACATCCTAACGCACAATCATGACCTGTGACAGAAATTGAAGGGAAGGGACGAGTGTGACTACTCCAATACCGATTACTGTATCGCATGAAACTAGGAGCGTAGAAGCAGATTCTACGGCCGAAGTTCCCCCAACTCGTCATCCTGGCTGCTCCAACAGCATCTGTGAACTCCTTACTGGAATTGGTCTCTTCGAGGGGTTGAGCCGTAGTTCTTTCCCTCAGCCTCGGGACTTCACGACTCATTTTCCTTCTGGGAGGCGAGTTAAACATATGTTGCGATGGTCTGCGGGTACTTCCTCATAAGCAGCCTCTCAAGTTCGAGCCTCAACTCTCTGTCCAACTCTGCCTGTCTTTCAGATATGACTCCAATGCCTCTTGCAGAGTGGATGACAGGTCCTTGAAGGATCCCGGGTGACGTTATCTCAGTCGAGGCTATGGGGTCGGTTCTCATGACTCTGGCAAGCAACCTTGAGGGGGTTTCGCCTGATCTCAGAGCCAACGCGACTCTCATCATCTGACTCTCCGATAGTGGTCGTAATCCAAATGTGTAGGGGGAGATTTTCTCGATAGTCTCGAAGCTTACAACTTTGCCTCTGACGCCGAAGCCTACTGAATGGAAAGGGTTGATTTGTTCCTCCTTTATGAGCCACATGTCAGAGTCATGCGAGACAGCTAGGTCGAAATGGCCTCTTCCATCTCTTCCAACGAAGACTCTCCACCCGCTGGGGTTTGAGTCATATCTCTTCAAGATTTCTTTCTTGATGTCCTCAGCGGGCTCCATTCTTTTCGCCTGTTATGTCAGACGTTATCTGCATCCTCTGCGGCCGGAGATATTAGTGTTTGTCAATTGCAGTCTTGCTCAGAGGAGGAATGTTCGCTGAAGAAATACCGTGATCAACATGAATCCCAAGCCGCATATCAGTGAGAGAGGAAGGCCGGGGAAAGTGCTTCGTTTCTCTAGCATTTTGAAGCCTAGAAAGGTTCCGACTATTATGCCGATGGAGGCTGATGCGTACGGGATGAGCCCGAAGGAGAGCATTGTGTGGCTAGCAAGCATGGAGTAGAAGACAAGGTCCCCTAATCCCACCGTCAGGTCTTCGAATGTCAAAGTTGCGCCGGAGAGGTTTTCAAGTTCTGTCTTCTCAGCAATCTTCCCGATTGGTCCCTTGAAGACCGCCAGTATGTCATAGCCAGCCAATCCTAGCAGAAGGATGATCGTCGTAAGTGTCGGTATCGATGCCCCGAGGAATGTCCCTAGCATCGCGCCTAGGGAGGTAACTGAGGCGAGTTGAATCGGGCCCTTTGTCCAGTTGATCGCGTATGAAAGAGCGACTGTGAGAGCTAATGCGGCGACAATGTTGATCCAGTCGGCGAATTCCCCAGTAATCCTAACGATCACAAATAGGGCCGCCAAGTACCAGTTCAATAGCGTGAAGAGGACCAGAACAACGGCTACCCTAATGATCGCCCTGAATATCTTCTCCATGCCGTGCTTGACGAGTAAATACATCACAGTCGCAATCACAGCCATAATCACGACGAAGAATGTCATATTCAGGGTTGCGCCGGAAGGGGTCTCTGGAAACGCAGTTATGCTTTCAACTTCTATCTTCGACTCAAGAATCCCAACAGCGAGGATACCGGCAGAGATCAAGGTGCATATTTCAGGCAGCAAATGCATAGCTCTGGCTCTAAACTTCTCTTCCAATCTGCTTTCCGACCTTGACCCAACAGTTCTCGCAGAACTGCTCACTTTTCGTGTCCGTGTCTCTTATGCTATTCGAGAAATACATGACGCAGGATGGATCTGCGCAGTGTTCCAAGCCGAAGGTGTGGCCGAGTTCGTGAACTGCCTCCTTCACCATTCTAAGCTGGAAAAGACGGCCATCACCCACAATACCATCCACAGGTTTCAGTCTTCTCGTCGAAATCACGGCA
>Ga0209725_1000516_pt1 | contig 23805 bp, 15 predicted proteins | sample I18A1metaG_FD_184145 | JGI IMG/M metagenome (GOLD analysis project Ga0209725, IMG submission 184145) | Lake sediment bacterial and archeal communities from Gulf of Boni, Indonesia to study Microbial Dark Matter (Phase II) - ​I18A1 metaG... | ecosystem: Environmental > Aquatic > Freshwater > Lake...
GCCGGCGAAGCGAGGTCGATTTTTCCTTCGACGTAATCGCGTCTGAGTTTCAGTGCTTTGTCTCGATCTTCCTCGGAGACATACCACTTTGCCGCTACGGAGGCGTCGATGACGAATACCTGTGGTCTCTCCACCATCGAATTACCTCGAGGCTCGACCATTGTGATCTCCACCCTGCAGTCTTTTCCGCGGCCTCGTCCTGGACCCGCATGGCCCTGAGGATTCTCTTCCTGTCCTTCGTCCTATGCGTCGACATCTCTGTTACGAGTTTCTTCTCTAGCGCGCCTCTAACTACCTCAGACCAATTTACCTCCGGGAACATGCGGAGTCTTCTCTTGAGCGCGTCTGGAACTCGTACGGTGAGGATTCCCAAAGGTGGTCGTACGTACACGTATATACGGCCAAATAAAAACGCTCCGACGGTGTTCAGGACATCGGCCAGACGGTCCATGCTAGCCGACTAACATCGTCGTGGGGATCCAGAAGGAGATCTTCCACGGCCACTTCTTCTTCGACAAGATGCACAAGATCGAGCTCACCCCTCTCAGGGCCGAACAGATGCTTGAAGCCTACCTGAAACGATTCAAGACTCCTGACCCCTTCACGGAAGACGCCATCCTGCTCCTCGCCCGGATGAGCCGAACGAGAACGACCCAGCCCAATCGATTCCGAGATCCTCAAGAGAGCGATCAGCACCGACCGGTTGGCGGAGGATATGGAACTCGAACTCTCAGACCTCCTCCCAAAACACGCCGACCTCCGACTCCACGCCGTCCGACTGCTCATGCATCTGAAGGAATCAGGCAGACCGAACTCGCAGACCAGCTGGGCCCGGAACCATAGGCGTTGACCAAGCTACTCGCCAGACTGGAACTCCACCGATACGTCAGGGGGGAACGATCCGGAGTCGACAAGATCGTAACGTTGACAGAGCCAATGAATTGATCCACGGAGCCCCAAGGGGCACCCCGGGCGAGGCATCAGGATCCTGATCTGGGGGGACCTGCGCGGAGAATCGGTTGGTTCGGATCTCTGGCAGTTGGCCCATCTCTGGGCCGGCGCGTGTGACCTTGGTGAACATGATCACAGGCACCGTCTTGAGATTCACATTGCCGCTCGTCTGGCAAACATGGTGAACCTTCAACGCAGCCTTAGCGTCTTCTTTCCCTTCCCCCTTTTCTTGGGGCTTTCCTTTTCCCACGCTGGAAGCTGGCTAAGGCGTATAGAAACAGCGGCGCGCCAGGATCTTGACGCGCTGATTTGTGTGTGCAACTTTATGAAAGATGTTTGTTGTTGAGGCGCATCCAAAAGCCGAACCAGTGTAGAGGTACAAGCCAGGCTCCGAGACCACTGAGACATGCTCTGCTACGCTGACCTTGCAGAGATGCAGGAAGCGAATGATCAAATATGGCGCTTGCTATGGCACTAAGGACGGAACCGTGTAAAGGAGCATTAGGATTCCCATCTCTACGTAAAACAAATGCCAAGAAATTTTCGCCCGGAGATCTCTTCTTCCTACTACAATGTAATGTAGCAGAACGCTAATGGGCAATGCCAGCAATACGACAGGTCTCATGACGGCCAAGATTATTATCGGAAGATAGAGGAATGGAGTCATGATCTTTGCTGCACTGTCACTGCCATAGGCAGTTACGAAGTTTCTCACCCCAAATGTTTTGTCAACCTGCTCGTCTCTGAAGTCCTTCGATATGTTGGCGCCGAAGACGAATATGGCGAAGCCGACTGCCGCCACAAGAATCTCCGGATCCAGAGGGTTGCCGAAGATTGTGTAGGGTGCCAGTATCCCTAACGCGCCCCTCGGAGTCGCAATCGCGAGGTTGTTAAGAACCATGTGTCTCTTCAACCTTAGCGGAGGCGCGGAGTACACCCATGTGAAGAAGAGTATTGTATAGACAATGGTCGTGAACTCAAATTTGCCGCTGAGTTTCAGGACTACGGATGAGAAGAACAGCGAGAAGCCGTAGAGCAATACTCCTATCGTCAGAGCGGTCTCTGGTTTTTTTCACTTCCCCTTTCGGCAATGGTCGCGAAGGTGTGCTAAGAAAAAATCTTGTCAAGGTCGAGGTCAAAGTATTGGTTTAACACATTAGAGGCGCCGTTCGCTGCGGCCAGTGTCATGGCGGCAAATATCAGCTCGAGCCGCAACTCGAACCTGTGTAGCGGAAGCATACCGAACAGAAGCGCTGCCAGCATCGGGGCTAGGAGGGTGAAGGGCCTAAACAATCTGAATGTAGACCTTGTATGCATTAACATTGTCATACTCTCGGTAGTATCTTGGTTCCCCAGAGTATCCTGTTCCAGACGATGAACCAGAGCATGGGCAGGAAGATGAAAAGGCTGACGCCCAGCCACCCCAGAAGGCCCTGAAGAGCAGCGACGAGAGTGAAATATGCGAATACCTCGTTCAAGGCGCACCTCGTCACTACCACATCCCTTCTCCAACTTTGCTGCCTCATCACTAGGGCCGAAAGATACAACAGGACGGTAATCAGGAAAAGGGTGAGCAAGATAGCGAGGGGCTCTTCGGTTCTTGCTTGCACGAGGATCAGTATTGCAACGAAGCACAGTAGGAGCCTCAGCGGTAGACCCAAAATGATGCTTCCTTTTGTCGGCTTGAAGACGCCGTCTACGACCCTACTTCCCAACCGCCTCAGCAGGTTAAGCTTGTCAGCCTCTATGTCCTTCAGGTAGCCCTCATAGCCGATTTGGAAAAGCATGAGCAGTACCATGAACAATGCCACCAACAGCGCCAGGTCCTTTCTCCCCGCTGCTCTTGTCAGGTACGGGAAGAGGAATAGTGAGGTGAAGGAAGCCGTTATGAGGAGAGGCGAGAGCGTCGTCCTCTTGCTCACCGCATTGTACAGAACACCGAGAAGTATTGCTGCCATCCCCGTGAGGGCTGCAAGAAGCTTTCCCCAAGAGACTAGTATGACCAGAGCGAGAGCCATCGCCACCCCGATGATCTCTATCGTCCAAGCATCCTTCAGGCTTATACGGCCATCAACCAAAGCGAAGTGGGCCTTACTGGCGTCCTGTCTGTCATAGGGCAGATCGAAGATATTATTGAGCAAGAACCCTACGTAGTGAAAAAGCAGAGCGAAGAAGAGCCAGAATGCCATCATTGGCTCGTCCCATGTTCCTCCGCCTATGAGGTATCCCAGCGCTGCTGCCGGCATTGTTAGCGAGGCGGTGTGTATCCTCCCTATCTCCAGGAAATCTGTAAGCCTCATACTCTAGGAGGCAATTTACGGCTAGATAAATGCCGTAGCAATGCATTTGTCGGATGTCGGGATCATGGCGACCACCCAACAGGTGAGCAAATTCATAAGTGATGGACTAGCCGAGTCCGGATACCCTTGACTACGACGCGCCTAGTCTTCCCTGGAATAGGACCGATTGGTATTACAACAAACCCTCCAAGGACACCATGACTAAGTCAAGCTAGAGAAAGGCAAGGATCGGGCAGGACACAACGAAGGAGGCTTGCGAGTGCAAACCCGGAGCCAAACACAGCTACCACGAAGGCCTGTGCGCGATGAATGGAAATCTTGTTTCGTTGAGCTTATCGACGACGCCACGCACAGATCAGGAATCCAATCGAGAATAGTACGTGACGGGGGGCGTGAGGAGAACTACCGAGGATGCGAATTCCGCTCCACGCAGATGTATGCCGAGCTAGACACGCGGCGCGAAACTGGTGCCCCAGATAAGCCGGTTGAACACCACGAGCCAGACTGGCGGGTACAAGTAGAAGAGCAGCGACCACGGGCCCAAGATAGGCCAGAGGCTAGCGACGAGCACCCAGTAGTTGAGGATCTCGCTACCGGCCATGTAAGTATTCTGCCGGAGCCGCGTGCGCACGCCGTTCCGGTCCACCCAGTAGAACTCTATGAGTAGCGCGGCGCTGATGGCGATGAAAATTAGGAGCGGTAGAGGGCTCATCGGATGGAGAAGCACCCACAGCCACGCAAGGATGGGGCAGATGATGCGGGTGCCCCATGCGAAGATGTGGACGCGCCGAGAGAAGGTCCACATGTACGGCGGGTCGTTGGGGTCCGCAAATCTTGCGTCTTTTGCCGGCGCCGCTGTGGAGCCCCATTTTCTGAGAAGATTGATGGGATCCGAAGGCAGATCCTTGAGACCGCCCATGTACGTGTTGTTATGCCACACCAGAAAGAAGGCGTACCACGCAAGGTACCACACACCCAAGCTGTAAGGCTCCGCCCCCACTGCAAAATAGCCGACGCCAGGTACACCGAAAAAAGCTGGGGAGATGGCCAAGCGGGACCATAATGTGCGCTTCGAGTACATGTTGTAGAGTATCCCCCAGATGACGGCCGAGTTGAGGAAGAAGAAGCCCCACCAGAAGGTCGCGCTATGCCGCAATACGAGCCAAGCGCCCATGATGTAAAACACGACGAATCCAACGACCCAAAACGCCCAGGCTCTGCGCACAGGGATAGCGCCCGAGACTAGGGGGAAATTCTGCTTGCTGGGGTCGAGCCTGTCATATTTCAAGTCGCAAAGGTTGTTCTGATAGAAACCGAAGAAATGGTACCCGTTGCCCCAGATGAAGACGAGGACGTAATCAAACCAAACGTGAGTGCCAGCAACAACCGAGCCAATAGCACATCCTAGCAACGCTCCTGCAGCGGTGAGCGAGGCCGTCTGGAAGCGCCCCAGACGGATCCATTCCTTCAGTGCTGGCATTGCGTCCTAGATGACGAACTCGCACGTAAAAGCTCTAGTGCTTTCGGTCGCTGTCGGATACTGGACTCTTCCATCCGGACTCTGTTGTGGCTCATGAGCGTCGAAAGGTTGAGAGTCTGGCTACCCCATTCAATGTTATATGTTATGTCACGTGCTTGAATAAGGTGCTTCGCATTGAAAGACTGGCTGATTCTGATCAGGCTCCAAGGTGCAGGCATCGGAGTAATCCTTCCCATTATCCCCTACCTTATGGTAACACACGGAGTTCCTTCTCTCTGGGGCCTCATCAGTTTCGGAATCTTTGGGTTGCTCGTGCAGGCTTTGGGGATGGCTGACAACCAGGTTGCCGATTATCCGTATGATATGTTGGATCCTAACAAGCGGCACTTCCCCCTGGTGGCCGGCAAGATACGCCCCAGAGACGCAGACCTATTTGTGAAGTTCCTCCTCGTGCTGGTAGTAGTTTACGGTGGCTTGCTTGCCCGAGGCGACTGGAAGGCTCTCTTGTTCCTTCTTGTATCTGCGTTGAGCGGCCTGCTCTATAACCACTACAACAAGACGAAGCTCTGGAAGCCCATACCACTAGCTGTCTGCTTTTCGACGATCCCCATGTACATCTACTACTCTATGGGGATTGAACCAACGATATTTCTTCTCCTTCCTGTCCTATACGTATTCATCTATATGGTATACCAAGTAGGGGTCACCGGAGAGCTCAAGGACCTTGAGACCAGTGAGAGAAGCTTCACGAAGACCTTAGGGGCGAGACTCGAAGGCGGCTACTTCTTTTCAACACCTGGTCTATTGGCATATTCCATATCACTGAAGGTACTCAACTTGCTGGTCGCCCTGGTCATAGCTTCTATCACTGGTGCCTTGGTCGAATCTATTCTGCTATCTGCTCTCATAGTGGTGGCAATGGGCCAATCCCTCAGGAATGGACGGTGGGAGAGGGAAAGCAGGCTCCGGAGCATGCTCTCGGTGGAACTACTCTCCTATTGGCTCTTCCTCGTCTCAATATGGCCTGTGATAGGAGCTCTGGAGGCGCTCCTGATAATGATCCTCCCTATCTTCCTAGCGGTTCCCGTGAATATGCTTCTATACGGGGACATATGGCCTAGGTTTTAGGCATGAATGCTATGAGGGCTGATAATCAGCGACGAACGAGAAGACTTCAAAATTATTCGGATTTAGCTTTGCTCATCTTGTCTCCGGTCATTCCCGCAGCTGTGGGATTGCTACGTGCGGGAGTTGCCGTTGAACTGAACCCAACTGTTGCTGCCATCATCTATATGCTAAGCGGCGTCTTTGTCATCGTCACGCTCATTCACGCGGCAGTCCATTTGCGCAGACCACTCCTGTTTTTTGCATCTTCTTACTCTGTCGGGCTTGGCGCCGAAGCCTGGGGTGTATTCACGGGCATACCTTTCGGCTCGTATCATTACGTAGGTGCGGGGCCTTGGGCGCTGGGACCTCGGTTCTGGATTCTTGGTATGATCCCGCTAGCTATACCTACGGCGTGGTTTTTCTTGGGCTACCTGACTCTTCATGTCGGCCAAGCCGCCACGCCTACGTGGAAATGGATCCCTATTTCAGCGGTGACGCTTACGTGTGTGGACATCATGCTCGACCCGCTTCAATCTGGAAGGCTGTGGACTTGGCTGACTCCGGGAAGGTTGTACGGGGTTCCGCTTACAAACTTCCTTGGGTGGTTTCTTGTGGCGGTCGCGTTCTACTCCATATACCATGTGACCAGGGGGCACGCAACCAGAGTCTCTCCTGCCGCGATAGTGGCTTTTCTCGTGTTTTCCGGACTTCTCGGCGCTGAGGCTGTGATGTACGGTATGTGGTTTGCGGCTATGATAGCCTTGCCCCCGATCATAATCATTTCAGCGATGGCATTGAGAAAGACAGGAACACAGTTTGCGGCGAGTTTGCACAATCATAACTACCGAAGACATGCTGACCTCCAAGAAACGGGGGGAGAAAGCGGTTCACAACCCAGCTAAATGTGTAGACATTGAGATCTCTTCGATTCTAGCTTGGTGCAACCGGCAAGATCTGTTTCACCTAACTAGAGCAGCAGGTTCAGTGCGTCGAGGTGAATCCGGTAAAGTACCAGGGTACCCCGTCATTGGCGACGGGGCCGACTAGCCGCAAACGCGATGCAGGTGTCGCCACGTAGAGTACTGTCTGCGTGCCTAAGTCTCCACCAAAGCATTAAGTGGGGGCCTTGATCGGATATCAGTGACGGAACCTGCCCGAAATTTAAGCGATTCTACGGATCCCGATGACCGCGTTGTCCTTCTCGCAGTCAACGAAGACGACTCAGTAGGCCAAATTGGTCTCTAGGCCCCGCGCAGGGTCGGGGGTCCGTTCAGACCCGGTCCGGACGACAAGCCGGTTCAAGGGATCGTGTACCAACGAATAGGCCCTGCCAACGTCAAGCTTTCCACATAGGCGGACTTGGTATGCACTCGCTTGCTCTTTCCGTATTTGGTTTTGAGTATGGTCAAAAATTGGTCTCTTAGTGTCCGGACTTCTGCGCGTAGGCTCTAAGTTCGTCTCTCGTTTCCCTCGTTCAGTCGTCTCCCTATGCTTGGCCACAATTCGTTCGGCATTAGCAGTTCGTCGCGTCCCATGCCACCATTGAGCGCGGTCCTGAAGATTGTGCGGTAGCGATCTTGGTGCTGCGCGGGTGTGCGAAGCGAATGATCAACGTGTAGACCCCGGCGTGGTATGTGTGAGTCAAATCTCTCATGCGCTATGTCATGCCGTTTCGGGCTAACACCCACGGGAGACCCGAATACCCTAGACCAGCCATACCCCGATGCCCGAACAGGCGCCATAGCGAAGGCGAACAGGGGCTCGTCTCGTCGTGAAGAGTTCTTCCTCACCGACCGCGCAAAAAAAGGAGGGGATGTTAGTTGTAGGAGCCTGTTCTAGGGAGGCGGTGCAGCCCACAGGAGCAAGAAACGATATGTGACAATGTAGCCCCTAGGAGGACCCCTTACACAGTCCGTCAGCGTCACACGCAAGAAGCCCCCTGCGCGCCCGGAAGCACTGATCGTGTCCCGCGGGTCCTCGGTACATCTGCCCATTATGGTCACTCTGCCGCCTATTGTGTACGCGCCGAACCCAGAGCATGTCTTGAAAGACCCACCATCTTCGAACACAAGGAAGAAACGCAGTGTGGCTTTATTGATGGATACGCCGTTGGTTTCATCACTCCAGACTAGGATGTTTGCCCCATACAGGAAGCCCAGCCAAGGTGCGAAGTCAACGTTATCCGACGCAGCATCGCCCGTTCCCCCAGGATTGCTTCCATGAGTTGGACCTGAGGCGCTCCCGTACCAGTTGTTTTCGGCTTTGAAAACTTGTGTCGTATCCCAGTTTCTGACACCTTCGGTGTTGCCATAGATATTGTTGTGGGATGCTGCGTTTCCGAGTCCTAGCCCATCTTCCAAGATACGGATTCCGTAGTCGTTATCGTGGATTAGATTGTAGCTGATATCATTGTCAGCAGCAGGTAAACCTGCAAGTACCTCTTCTATGTTTATGCCGACCCTGTTGTGATGAATATCATTGTATTTGATAGGGCTACCGCTATCCCCAGAGATACCCATGTCATTATCATGCACATCATTATACTCATATACGACTCCGTCTTCTGCTCTATACCCGCCTATCCCTGCACTACTCCACTCTGTTCCTGTATAGTGGTTATTGGAGACTTCGTTGTGTTCAACAGTGCCTCCAGTACCGAATGTGAGGAAAAGCCCATTTGGAACTTGATCAGGTCCAATCGTCCCCGGACCAACTATAGCGTTCGTGTCTATGTCAACGGTGAGCTTGGCTCCGCGAGCAGTTATGCCATTCTTGTTATAGTAGCTGATGCGAGAATTCTTGACCTCTACCGAAACCGAGGTGCCGACGGCGTCCAGCCACATCCCATAGGTGCGAGTGGCGACTGGTACGCTGTTCATGTTAACGACTGTCACATGGTCTATGGTTCCAGCAGTCTCGCCGTATGAGATTCCCACAACATAATTTGCCCCGCCAGGGAGGCTATTCACGTTGACTCCGTCAACTTTGAGATCCTTCACTGTGACGCCGGCGGTTCCCACGTTCTGTACACTGATGATGCTTGCGAGCTTGTGGCCATTCCAGAAAGCTCCCGCCTGAGTACCAAGAGTATAGAGTGAGGTCAATATGCTAGTTCCAGAAGGCTGAATGATTGTGGTATCGCCCGCCCCTTGAATTGTTAGGCTCTTGCCAATGATAACTTGCTCGTCATACGTCCCCCCGGCCACGTTGACCGTGTCGCCAGCGCTGGCCTTGTTGATGGCGCCCTGAATCGTCAGACAGGAGGTAGCCCACGAGAGGCAGTCGTTGGTGTCGTTCCCAGTCGGAGACATACTGAAGGCGCGGGCCGTCCTTCGTGAGTACCTCGATTCCATCAAGAAACAGGTGGACATCGAGAATATACCGTCGCGGGGGTTCTCCTCGTCGCGGCCGTAGGAAACAACGGGATTGGGAAGCCGATACTATACCCAGCCTACTACGATGAAGTCATCGCCGTCACAGCCATAGACCAAAACAGTCGAATCGCAAGCTTGAGCTCCACCCGGCCGAAGGCGGAGTTGATCGCTCTAGGTGTCAATATCTATTCGACTGCAACCAAGACAGGACAACTATCCGGTTCTGGCTCAACAACCTTCAGGATTATTTGAAAATCCTAATCGCTCCAACTTGGAATCAGAAGAAACCAGCGATCTGCCAAGACCACTCGGATCCCGTCTAACATCTCTCAATCTCACGTTTTTCTATCACACATGAGTCTTTCATTGATGGGACCGCATTTCCGGTCAAGGACACGCCGGAGAAAGTGACATTACCCAAGTGCGATGTCTCGGCTATCGGTTAGAGGGGCGGTCTGGCTATCAATCCAAGCATGAGGTTTCAGTCAGTCTATACAGTTCTCGTCAATTCCTGTCACTGAAGTTGTCATTTCGCGCGAACAATGAAGTGAAGCGGACGGCCGGATTCGACTCTATTATCACAGGACACTTGGCACATCTCCCAAGCATACCTCTGCCGGCGTTGAATAGTCTAACGCCATATGCGGTCGTTCGTAGTCATAGCATCCAACGAACTTCCAGCTGGGAATTCAAGAGCAGGGAGTTCTGGTGCAGAACTGCCTGAACCAGACTTGGGGCAGTGATGCGCATTGGTTGAAATGGTAGCTCCGCAACTTACACGGTATTTGAAGGCGGTTGCTGACTTGGGGTGGGTTTTCTAAGCCTCAGGAATGCCGCAAAGCCTATCGCTGCTACAACCACTATGGTGGTTGCTACGGCTAGGGTTGAGGTATCCAGGCCTCTTGTCTCTTCTAGTTTCGTTTCTGATGTCGATTTCGCGGTTGTCGTTGCAATGGTCGTTTGCGAAGAAGTGAAGGTTCTGGTAGCCTCTTCTGAGGGTTCTAGGCTTCCACGTTCAAAGGGTCCAATATCGTATTTACCATGGGGCCTCTTGTGCCCCAGAATGTCAATACTTGGGGCGCTCATGCCTTGGAAAGCTGGTGTTCCCTTATCGACGGCCGGGCTATTCGGCGATAGATCAAAGTTGTTCTCCGCCAGATTCACAAACAATGGGTCCGCAACGATGCTGTGCTCATCATTGCCTGTTTCGGCAAACCAGACCTTGTCTCTTATGTCGCTTTGACTATAGGATTTCTCCTTGGCTTCTAGGTATATTTCCTCGTCGGGTCTACTATACCATATGTTGTAGTCGGAGAGGAGCTTCACGCCTTTTCCTACGTAGACGCCCGTAGGTTCCCCAGGCGGACCGTTGAACGCAAATATTGAGTTGAAGATTATCAGCCTGATCTCGTTGTTCTTGCCAAGAGGTTCCGGCTGGGCGTACCCTGCTGTCATCCCATAGTCTCTATCCTCTTGACTGTTCATAGTCACGAGGGTGTTCACGACCTCGTAATCTGCGTTGTAGATAATAACAAGCGGGGAGAGAGCGTTCGAGTGAACCACACAGTTGACCACGCGTCCACCAGTCCACAGCTTTAGTCCATTCCTCCCATTCCCGTAGACACCGCACTCCTTGGCGGTGACATCGGCGCCCTTCTCTGTGGTTAGAGGATTCCTTGATCCGATGTCAATGCCGTCACCTCCGTTATCATGGGATCTGACGTGTTCGATGAGTATGTGGTCTCCCGTCTCGATACCAACTCCGTCCGCTCCGAATCCAGCCTCAGCGCCGTTGTATGCGAATTCGCTGTTCTTGACGGTCAGGCGGCGACATGGGCCTGGCGTGCAATCGAGACCCCCGACACGGTTGTGGTGAATGTACGCGCCTTCTATTGTGACGTCTTCGGTGTCTCCGAAGTCTGCTGGTTGTCCGCTATATCCGACGGTAAGACGAAGCCCTGCATCGCAATGGTCAACCTCAATACTCCTCAGCACGATGTGCTTGTTACCTCCGTAGAGCGCAAGCCCCCAGCTTCCTAAGAAACCAGTAATGTGAATGCCTTTAATCTCCAAGTATGAGACGCCGGGGCGTAGAACTATGCCGTCTCGCTGAACGCCCTCGCCATTCAAGATCACGGAGCCTTGACCGATGATTCTTATGTAGGCGTTATCTGCTCCCGACGCTTCAATATCAACGGCCTCATTGTAAGTGCCGTCGTGGACGACGACTGTGTCCCCGGGCTTCAAGTTTGATACCCCACGAGATATCGTCCTCCAGGGGAGCGACTCTGATCCATCGTTTGAGTCATCTCCAGTAGTCGTCACATGATAAGTTGCCGAAGACTGCACAGAAGGCAGGTGCGCCGAGAGGAGGAGTACCGCCAAAATGGATACAACAGACAGAGTCTTTACTTTGTTACAGTTCTTCACCAACGCTCTCGCCCCTGGACTTGCTCTCGATTCACCGCGCCTCGTTGAGAAAAGAAGAATGCCGAACTCAAACCGAGTTTCCAATCGTATTAAGAGTTTCCTCCAAAGACATACATCACGCCGCGCTGTCGTTCTCGGTACGACATAACCGCGGTTCATTTCTCCGGGTCTTCTTTCTCCCTCTGCCAATTCTCTTGTCCGCGCACCGACCGTGGCGACTACGGTGCTCTCCCCGTGAGGGTTCAAATGCTATCCGGGCACAACCCTGCGCACGTTCCGAAAGCGTTCGGGTCCTTCCGGACCCACCATCTTTGCTACCAACGAGGAGTAGGGTCTACAGCATCTTCAGGTAGTCGAGTATTGCGCGGTAGTCGTCTTCGCTGAGGATCCAGCCTGCCTATTGAGAAAGATAGGAACAAAGTTTGCGCGGAGTTTGCAACAAAAGTCACCGAAGATAGGCTCTCCTCAGAAAAACGAGAGGATAGTGCGCTGCAAAACCTAGTTGAAAGATTGCATGACCCTTTCCATATCAAGATGTATTCGATTAGTCAGTTTTTTCTCCGATTCCACGTTCACCCGCGCGCGAATTGTGCCTTGGATCAGCTTGCGCGATATTTTTCTTGGTTCCACGATCGTTCTTCCCACGCCAATTGCTGACTCAGTTCGGCCGCTTTGTCGGCTGATCCTTTTCGTTCTAACACCTCGGCAGCCATCGCCACTATTACGTTAGACAACTTTATCCCCCACCCCCATACCAAAGACCGTCCGGGCTCGAACCACCGGTTGCCCTCTGTCCCGTGGATTGCCGCGCCTAGCTTGATTAGTAGGTTGCTCCTTTCGGCAACTCCCATCTCCTTTAGGTGCCCACTCCAACCTATCTTAAAAAGGTTGGTGAGAAAAACAAAGACGAGCAGGAGTTGTCCAAAATTTGTTAAAGTCCCGTGAGACAAGAACCACGCCCAAGCCCCAAGAGCCGTGAAGCTCAAGTTATGAGGTATGAAACCGAGTAGGCTTTGCTTGGATAACCCGCAATCGTAAGCGTACCCGAAGGCTATGTAGAGTAAGAAGGCCGCCATAGTCGAGTTCTGGGCCTGGAAGGTTAGTAGAACTCCCAGAAGGGCCACTAGGCAAGCTGTCCAGTTTAAAACTCGAGAGGCGTGACTTGGTAGAATTTTTCCTGAAACTAGAGGATGGTGACTCTTGCTCTTATCCTTCACGTCATATCCCATAGCTGTTTCAAGGAAGCTATTGAGGCCGAACCCCGTGAAGTGTAGCAACCAAGCAAGGGGAAAGAGCGGTAAGACCAACGAGAGCGAAGCGTCATAGCCTGGAGCTAGAACTGGCACCATAAGCAAAATAAGTGATGCGGGGCACGTGAACTCGGCCTATTCGTAGGTACTCCTTTATCATTCAGAGCCTTCCCTCCTAGCCCTAGTACCCTCGTACCCTCACTGCAATCTCTACAAGCGGGAAAAACTCACCTCCGGTTGACAGTCGGGTGATGACAGAAAACTCGCAGTAATTTTCGCCTGGTTTTGGTTCTGGTGTTTCATCACCGCGAAACCAAGTGTCCTCTTTATCTAAGCACATGCATAGCACCGTTGCGGGTTCACGTCCGCATTCTTGAACTTGTTGTCGAAGTAGACCGCACTCAAACCTCCTACTCCCTGTCATATGAGAACTCATGGTGCAACAGCATTCGGGTTGAATCGTAAAAGCACAAACCTCGGACTTCGCCGAGTCATAGCGTTGGCCGAGAGAGCTGTGACAGATTTCGTAAAGCAGGCGAATAAGAAAACTCCCAAGAGTACAAATGCGTTCCTCAGGCTATCACCGAAGCTAGGGCCGCTAGGATAAACCAACCCGATAGGCCCCCGTAGTAGCCAACCCAAATTATGGAGTTTTCAATGGGGACGACAATATCCTTGAAGCTACCTCTTATCCAAGCCACGTGCATAGCCGCAGTGGGCAAGGCGAGGATGAAAAGCAACGAATAGGCTAGCGGTAATAGTCCGAGAAGTATGAATGCTTCCAGCAGAACGAAGGACAAGACCGAAATAGGCACTATGATATAGCCTAGTCGCCCAACTCCGTGATAGACGCAAGGGGTTGTTATTCCAAACGTCTTATCCCCCCCGACATCCCCAATATCCTTACTATTTTGCCAGGCAAGAACCCATAGGAACATAGCACTGCCCATCAGCCAAGGTGTCAAATCCGCTACACCACCGAAAATAGACCATGCTGCGGGAAGAGGTAGCAGGCCCCTACTGAGAGCCAACCAGCCTGTATTCACCCACAATCGCTTCTTGATATAGAGTGGGCGGCGGGTGTAAAACACCGCACAGAATATGAGCACGGTTACGAATGAACCGAACACGATATTTATCCCGAATCCGTCAGCCAAAGCGAAGAATCCTAACAAGCAAGCCAAGGCTCGAGCCTCCTCAGGACTTGCTTTTCCGCTCGGTATAGGTCTGTAGCCTTTCTTATTCATTATATCGACACCGGGGTCTTCTTCGGATTGGTTGAGTATCTGTCCGACAGCCTGAGCCGCCGCAAGTGCAACCATACCAGAGAACACTGCTGCAAAGTTGGGCCAAAAAATGACCAAGTTACGCTGAGCGGCTAGACATGCAATCGTACCGAACAACACCGCTAGGGCGGGGGCCAATAGTGTAAAGGGTCTAACTAGCTGAATCCAAGCCTTGAGCTTTTGGGGAAGCGGAAGACGAGCGCATGCGGCTATGCCTATGGGTCTGAATTGGTTACCGTACTGCAAGCGCCTAACGGGCCCACTATATTCTTCGATCAGCATTGGATGACCAACGTTACACGCGGGGCAACGTACTCCCCAGTCCGTACATATAACATGAGGGCCTAGTAACGATAGGTTTAGGGGGTAGAGTAAAGATTCAGTATGGCGGCCGCAAATCCAGAGAATCCCCGTTACAGAAGATGACACATCAGTTAGGATCTCTCGTGCGGTCTTCTTCCCAAGAACACTCTTCAGCGACCCTCTTTCCTGAGAGGGCTTCGGAAGCGGCTTCAGCAGTATTCCGGCCAAGACCCTCTGGCCAACGTTGTGCTTCTCTCTCATCTCTTTGGGAATAGTCGCCTGACCCTTCTTCGTCAACGCGGCATGATTCCCTTCAGACCTATGCACCTTTCTACAGGGACACGACGCGGGGTGCTTCGCGGCATCTCCGGCATAACTTCATCGCATCATCATATTAGGGGCGAACGCGTACGGGAAGTGGGCGGCGCAGCAAAGTTGCTTTTGGCAAGCTCAAAGATAGCGCGTAGCGAAATTCTCTGCTTGCTCTTTGGCACGATGCTAATCTCGGCGCCCCTGGGCTACGCTCTTAGTTGCGACGGTTCACGAGCCTCAAGCCTCGGCCCCCCAACACAGGGGGCGTATAACTCAGCTTTTCCTGATTTTGGCGGACCAGAGGACAACGTAACCGCGGATAAGATCACTGATTTTGAAAGTCTAGTTCAGAAGAAGATCGTCTGGGCGTATTTTTCAAACAACTGGTTACAGAGGATAGAGTTCCCGGAAGCTTCGGTCAGAGTCATTCACGGTCAAGGCGTGATACCATTCATCAGGATGATGGCGCGGAGTAGTTTCGAGCGACTGCTGCCTGACCCCGTCTACACTATGCAGCGCATTATTGACGGTGACTTCGACCGAGATCTGCACAGGTGGGCGCAACGTGCCAAAGAGGTGGGGATTCCTCTGATCGTGGAGTTCGGGACCGAGGTAAACGGCAATTGGTTCCCGTGGAACGGGCAATACAACGGGGGAGGGAAGACCAAAGGCTACGGAGACCCGAGTCTACCAGACGGCCCGGAAAGATTCCGGGACGCTTACCGGCACATAATCGACATATGTCGAGCGGAAGGTGCAAGTGATATCACCTGGGCCTTTCATGTCAACTACGACTCTGTGCCCCTAGAGCCTTGGAACACTATGGCTGCTTATTATCTAGGTGACGACTACATCGACTGGATCGGAATCAGCACATACGGCGCGCAACGACCCGGAGAAGAATGGCATCTGTTCTCAGAGATCATGGATACCGCCTATCCGGAACTTGCCTCCCTTTCTAATGAGAAGCCCCTAGCTGTTCTGGAATACGGTGTAGTGGACGACCCCGAGACCGGCGACAAAGCTTCTTGGATTCATGACGCTTTGCAATCAGTAAGGAACGGGAGATACCCTCGCATCAAGGCGATGAGTTATTGGCACGAAAACTGGCAGAACGATGACGGGACCATTTCCAACCTGCGACTTGATTCATCGCCGGAGGCGCTCGCGGCCTATCGAGAAGAGATCGCCAACCCCTTCTTCTTGGGCGAGCTAACGCCAGTGACCACAATCCAAACCTCCACGACGTCTAGTAGGTCGGCGCCGACGACTCAAGAAACAGCTACCACAACACGATCTACCGCAGAAGCGCCCGCAATACAGCCTCCAACAGATTTGATTCCAGCCCTGGGAATCATTATTGCCATGGCGGCTGTCGTAGTAATCGCGATCCTGTTCTGGAAGAGACGAAGATCCGGATAGGACCGTTGGGGCAATCCGTGCCGGGATCCAGCGGATTCGGCTTTCCGGTCCTGCTGCTGATCTTGGCTGGTGGAGGCCCCTGGCTTACGAGACGTCTCTTTCATGGCCTGCTTCGAGAACGTCGACTCAAATCCGCTTCAAACGTTTTCTTCTCAGAAGAAAGAAAATCAGCGCAGCTATCGAGACAACGCCTAGGGTAGCGATGAATGGTTCAGGCCGCCATTGAGCTGCGGTTGGAGCAATAGTCTGCGATGTGTAACTGCGAGTCACCGCGGTCGCGGTTGTTGTGGTGATCGCCGGCTTCTTCTCAACCAGAATAGCGAAGTATCTCGGAGCTTCGAAGCTGGCTGGTGAAGTGACCTGACGGCTGGGAAGCTCAAACGGGATCAGTTCCCATTCACCGTCTTCAATGCGAACGTCTTCATTGACGGCGAGAGGGTTCAGGATGAAGATCACGCGCCTCGCGTCGACGATCTTCTCTTCTATGATTAGCTTCTCGCTGGCTCCGACCTTCGGCACGTAGGAGGCAAGTCTCTCTGGAAGATCTTCAATAGTTGTCCGAAGAGATTTGTCCAGCTGAAGCTTGCTAGCTCTTGGGTCACCGTGCTCATTCATGGTTCCATAGGATCCAACGATCAAGACACGGCCTGGGAAGCTCGCCAGGAGTGTATGTGACTGATCACTTATGGCGGCTACGCCTGGAGCTATGAGTGCTTCATATGCTGCAATTGAATCCAGCTCCGTTTCTTCTAGGATTACGATGTCAAACTGGACATGTGATTTCGTGAGCGCGGCGAGCGTCGATCTGTACAGCCTCAAGTAGGGAGCTTCGGACTGATCATATCCTTCACCTGCTCCTCGATCAATGAAATCTCTGGAGGCCCTCGAGTACAGAACGGCAACCCTTGCAACGCTGTGCGAGCTGAGAATTTCGGTGTGAGCCTTCACGAACTCGTTCGCCTGCTTCCTGTATTCCAAGCCAACAGTGCCTATCATAGCCGAGACTCTGGTCTCGAAGTAGCTGCCGGAAGTAGCCAAGATCAACCCGAGCTGCCCGGCAGCATCGGTCCTCTCGTGCCCATAGTTGAGCACCCAGAATGGTTTCTTGCCGCTCACGGATGCCGAGTACTTCAGCATAGCATAGAATGACAGCCAGTCGTCTTGAGTAGCGTCTCTCATTCCAAACTCATCCTTCGGGTCAACCTCCATCACGAGGAAAGTGGACTTGTCGCGTAGGAGGTAGGATGCATCATTTGCTTGGTATGTTGCCTCCCCCTTGTCGACTGTGGAAGTCTCCATGATCAAGACGCCTCCGCTCGACCGGACTGTAGAGGACAGATCGAAAACGAACTCCATAACATCTCTGTGACGCCACTCTATCCATCGTCTCCATGTGGCGTCGCCCCAGTCCACCTCTGTCGGAGTTTGAAGGCCTGTCTCTGACTGGAAGGCTTCTCTCGCAGACGTAGAATGGTCGGCCCATAGTTCCGAGTACCTATCCGTAATGTAGCTCTGGAGGAATGGCACGTCAAGCCAGATGCCGTCTGATCCGGATCGAATGATACGCCCTATTCGGTCCTTGATGAATTCACGGTATGATGTAAATGGGGAGACCCAAGCGTCTTCATTCTCTGGACTCAGCCATGAGACCTGCTCTTGAGAGATGCCATGATAAGCTATAGGCTCGCCTTTGATACTGACCTGAACCCAGTTTGGATGGTCCTTGAAGAAGGTGTGTTGTGCTCGCCAGTCCTTCGATATCATCTCTAGCGCGGCTACATAGACGACGGCCTTCAGTTGCTTCGCATGAATGTATGGCATGATCTCGGCGATCATGTCCAAGTTTCTCTGAAAGGGGTCGTCTATTCCAAACCAATCGTAGTAGCTGAGTCCAGAGTCAAGCTCGACCACAGAGACTCCTTGACTGGCCAGATTGTCGACCTCCAGCTTCACGTCCTCGAGGCTCGCGACATCCGGCTCAAAATAGAGCGAGGCGATCCTGGCATTGCAGAGCCACTCTGGGTAGGGGGAAATGCTCGATGCCGAAGCCGTCGGCAGTTGCAAAGCTTCAAACACAAGTCCTTGAGCAAACAAAAAGACCAAAAAAGTTGCTTTCAGGCTGGGTCCTTCCGAAGTGAACACGAACCATAGCAACGTGAACCCAGCGGCCTCGCATGTGTAAGAGGGTCTCCATGTATTAAGCGTGACAAATGCTGATCTGATCCTGTACAGTGTCCGGATCTTATACACTAGCGCCTGTGATGGACATTTCCGGTCACTCGATCCGGCCCGTCAATATCGTCGCACGCCCTGCTAGGTAAGGCTGCTTCGGTACGTTCTTCTCCGAATCACACAGGAAACGAGAATGCCTCGGGTCGAGTTGGCTAGAACCGAATACCACCAGGAGACCCATATCGCGCCAACGGGTCTCAATCCCCTGGCTGACTTGAATCCGCAGATCTTATCAACAGAACTAGCGAGATAACTGGTGATGAGCGATGCGTAGGATCGTCATTTGGCTGATTGTCCTCCTCTCCGCTTCCATGGTCGTCCAGTCACTGCAGCCAAAGCTCGCAGCCGACCCCGGCTACAGCACAGCTGATATTCCCAACCCGCCGCAAAACCCTGTGCGATTGATCTTCATACATCACTCGACAGGGGAGAATTGGCTTGCTGACGAGAACGGTGGACTCGGAATAGCTCTTCGCGACAACAACTACTTCGTAAGCGACACGAACTACGGGTGGGGTCCGGACACCATCGGCGACACTACTGACATCGGGCACTGGTGGCTCTGGTTCCGAGGCCCCGACAGTACCATCTACATGAATGCGCTTTATGCGGAGGGCGAGCAGCACAGCTCCTACTCGCGCATGGATACCGCTCCGGCTGGAGAGAATGAAATCATTATGTTCAAGTCGTGTTTCCCCAACTCTGCCCTGCGAGGCCGCCCGAGCGATCCTGTGCCTGCGATCGAGAACAACCCTCTGAAAGGACAAGACAGCGGATCGGAGTACCACAAAGTCGGCAACGCTAAGGGAATATACATAGACCTGCTTGAGTACTTCGCTACTCGCCAAGACAAGCTGTTCATCGTGGTCACAGCACCGCCGCTCAACGATCCGACTTTTTCCAACAACGCACGCGCGCTCAATCTGTGGTTGATACACGACTGGCTCAGGGGCTACCCGTACAGGAATGTGTTTGTCTTTGATTTCTACAATGTGTTGACGACCAACGGCGGCGACCCGAATACCAATGACCTAGATCAGGAGACCGGAAACCACCATCGTTGGTGGAACAACGCGATCCAGCACAAATTCGACGGCGACGATGACGACAACCCGAATGTGACTGAATACCCAACCTCATCGGAAGATGAACATCCGAGCAGGGCTGGCAACCTCAAGGCCACCGCGGAGTTCCTGCCACTGCTAGATTTCGCATACAATAGGTGGAAGTCCATCGAAACGACCACAACAACGATCGCCAGCGAGACGACTGCTCCGAGAACAGCGACAGAGGCAACTGTGGTTGAAAGTGAGACCAAGACAACACTGCCTCCGCCTGCGCCCGCCGGATTTCCAATAGAGACGGTCGCGGTCGCCGGCGTCCTTGTAGCAGCAATTGTTGCAGCCGCAGCTCTATACTTCCGAAGACGAACCTAGCTGCGCCTGCCGATACGTGCCCCTTCGTCCTAGAACTGTCTTTTTTCTTCCACGTTTTCATCTCTCCTGTTCCCAACCATGGGAAGATGCTGAGGCGTCCGTGGAGTCCCTTGAACGATTCGACGGACTCCACGAGTCGAATCCCAGATCTACGCCGCCGCGCGACACGATTTCGCGACTAGTATGGTGAGAAGTTCACGAACAGTGAGACAACAATCGCGAGCGAGTAGAGCAGGAAGATCAGACCCGCGGTCATCAGCGGTAGATTGCCCCACAATTGTCCCGCACCGATTATGGCGATTGCCAAACCAGGTCCCACAGTGTACCAGACCCCGGGCTGCTCACCAACAACGAGATTCCGCTTTTCCTTCAGCATGACATTGCTGTCGATGCTAACGACAGCGAGACCTTTCTTGACAAACTCATCGATGTGCCGATCCACAACGCGAACGCAACTATCGCGACGCGAAAACCGACCGATCGACAACAAGAAGTCAACCAGTTCGTTCTTTGTGGCGGGGGAGTGGGTGTTCAGGTACATCAGCAGACGGAATTTCGTTGGGCTAGTAAGCGAATCGTAAATGTTCTCCCACCGCTCCTTATGACGCCTTGCAAGAGCGGTGTACAGAAAATGCGAGATTGCAGACCGAATGTTCATTACGATCCCCTGATTATGATGCGACCTTGGCCCGCTCCTCCCATCTGTCGGAAGAATAGATAAACCATTGCGGTCGTCGCAGAACCCTTGATTGTGAGTTGCCGATTTCGAATGTCCAAATGACGCAACTCACACTTCCAGTATGCCGCGTCGAAGATGACAGGCACGCGAGGCGTTTAGCAGCACAACAACTGCCATGGATGGTTCAACCCCTGCTGTCGCTGACTTGAGATGGGCCGGTTCTCTGGTCAACGAACTTCGCTTCGGTGCTGCGTGCTGCGACAATCCTCAGACTGAAGATCACAAGCATACAATGCAGAGCATGGACATGGCTTGCAAAGATCGACAGCCTGCTTCCGTGTGAGTGCATTAGATTTTGGTTGTTGGGGGAATCGGTTAAGACGTGTTTCTACGGTCGGCTTTGGAACCTTCGGAGAGCGTGGGCATCGATAAGCACACTTTCTTGGGCGCTCATTGAAGCTGCTATGCGTCGCGGCGGGAAGGCGAGGCTTGAGGAGACAACGCTTCGACCAGTGCGGACGTTGCAGCGGTTGTCCTCGTGGTCGGCCAGTTTGGTGAGAGAAGGTCCGCGAGTCCGATGCCTCCGGCGCTTTCAGGGTACACCTTAAGGTAGGAGCGATAGGCGGGGTCTAGTCCAATTTTCTCCATTGTATCCTGGACGGCCTGTTCGATTGTCATCCCACCGGTGACGAGATCCTCGATGAAATGACTGAAAGCTACATCGGTGTGTTTCGCGCTGATGAGTCCGTCCCAACTGATCACCCCCGAGGCGCCTCTGGATAGCATGGTGTCCGCTAGCTGTGTGTTGATGAGTCCGCTGCAGCCGCTTATGATGATGATGCTCCCCGGGAATGTTCCGTTCATCGAGCGCTCAACAAATCTTGTTCCGATGGCGAAGTAGACGGGGCTGGATTCCGTAACCTGCGCTGGAACGAGCTCGCCGTTCAACAGCTCGTTTTCGTACTTGCTCGAAGAGTACAGTTCACCCGTGAAAAGGTAGATGGGCCTGTCAGGTTGGATCGGATATAGCAGCCCCGAATGTATGCGGAACAGAATCAGCCTGTAGCCCATCGATGGAAGCATCCGGAAGAAGTCCACTGTCGTATTCGAACCGATCACTAGGTCATATCGTATCCCCGCGCGCTCGAAGATTGATCCCACGTCCTGTCTGAAAACTACGTTACGTGAACTCAGATCAAGCTGATCCGCGACGAGAACCTTCGAGCCGCTTGAACTTGTTGTCCATGAGATATCGACTCTTATGGTCGGCATCAGGTAGATTATGAGTGCGAGGATCAGCACGGCAGATATCTGCATCAACCGATTTCTGCGAACCAATCATTCGACCCCCGCTAGAATCGTGCTTCCGGCTTCCTGTTGGAGAGGCAGAGCGCTGGTGGCATCTGATTAAAATGTTTCCTTATGGTACGCAAGTCTGTCTGATGGATCTGTTCGGTGTTGAGCTACCCGCATGGAGGAGAGCCGCGCTTCCACTTCAGGCTCCCCAAGCCGGCCCGACTCACACTTCAAACTAAGGCCAGACGGGTTGGCGTGCAACTCCCCGCATATGTCCACGCCTTGGTGATTGTCAACTTGACGGGGAGAAAAGATGGGTGTAGCACGCAATGTGCTACACGTGCAATTTGACCCCGCCATCAGACGGTTCATGCTCATGTATCAGATGCCCGAAGGTGTCGCCGCGCTTCCGTCCAAGGAGAAACGTGACGAACTCGAGGGACTCGGCAGGTCGATGTCCCTTTCCTGATCGAGCGCAAGAACTCGTGGTGCATTTGCGCATGGCCTGAACCCTACGGTTAGCCAGATTCGACTGAACAGAGATGTACTTGACGGGAGGCTCTACGTCAACGAGTCGAACTTGCTCATCACCTAATCATCTTGGCAGCAGTTCCGTGCAACCTGGTGATTAGCCGATCTTGATCAACAGATGCGATTAGGCTCGCTTGAGGCTTAGAGGACGGCAAGCAATCGATTTGCGTTAAGCAGACTGAAGACTCGTTAACGAATCTGGCTGGCGGGAATTCACAGCGGCGCGTGCCCTTGAGATCGCCCGACACATTCCGTCAGCTCTCACGGAACTCGGGCTCGATCTGCGAGACGTAATTTCTTGAAAGCTCGTCCAATGACGCCTCAAGAGAAAAGTCGCAGCCTCTTTCAAGCTGTGCATAACGATAGGATTTGTGGGTGCCTTCATTGGAATATGTCGGGCGTCGAGTGTTCCCCTTATATAATGTCAGGATAGGTACCGTTCGCTTCAAGGTACGCGCACGTAACAGAGTGTGTACCTGAAAGAAATTGGTGAAAACTGAAAATGAATAAGAAATTTGCAGCAGTAGCTATTGCCTTACTTATGATCATTGGAACCCTGCCCGCATGGATCCCAACCGTCACTGCAGGAGCTGTAGTGAAGCAAGTTCCCTGCACGCCAGTCGCGCCAGCGCCATTCTGTCTGTTCCTTCATCCGGGCATTGCAGACCCGTACAAGCCTGGGTACAGCCACACTTTGGACACGTTGTGGGGAACTCAGGGAGGCGCAGCGCAGACCCGTCAATTACTTGACGGATACCTTGACTACGCCATACTAGCCAGCACGTCTGACAGCATAGGCGACTTCCAATTCGACCTCATAATCCCCGGTGTGCCCCTGCCTCCGAACCAGCCCCAAGGCATCAATTACATCCGGATCTATGTTCCACCGGAGTTCCAGTTCCTCGGTCCATCAATTGAGGAGTCAATCTGGACTGACATAACCAATGACTACCAGTACATCTGGGTACAAACGCTGAGGGCCTACGATCCGATCGCTCCAGGGTGGACCCGGATTACTATCGGATTTGATGAGTGGTTCGGTGGCTTGATGACGATCAGGCCAGGAACGTACCACATACGCCTCTTCGATGTCAGAGCGCCCGAGGTTGCAGGCCTCTACCACTTCAAGATCCACTTCAGCGCTGGATTCAACTACGTCCCAGTCGAAATCGGAGCGGGTAACTATCCGATCGCGATCGTCAAGCAAGAACTAAACCCGGCGCTAATCAGGGTGGAAGTCCGCGCACACCTCGGCATTGCACCTCCTTTCGTGTCTGGCAGCGTCCTGGCTGAAGGCACTACCCCTGAAGGACGCCCCGTCTCAGCGATCGGCTATTGGGCGGGAGTGGTGACTCCCTTTGGACCGCTCGACACCAGGAGCAACTTCCTCTTTAACAGCTTTGTAGCGGGTCAGAT
>Ga0209725_1000517_pt1 | contig 23693 bp, 23 predicted proteins | sample I18A1metaG_FD_184145 | JGI IMG/M metagenome (GOLD analysis project Ga0209725, IMG submission 184145) | Lake sediment bacterial and archeal communities from Gulf of Boni, Indonesia to study Microbial Dark Matter (Phase II) - ​I18A1 metaG... | ecosystem: Environmental > Aquatic > Freshwater > Lake...
TCAAGGAAGATGTTGACGCTGCACTAGCCTGCAATGTTGACAGGATTCACCTCTTCATAGCAACATCGGATGTTCATATGGCAAAGAAGCTCAAACTCACTAGAGAGCAAGTTCTGACTCAAGCCGTTGAGTCAGTCGAGTACGCAAAACGTCACGGCGTCAAGATTGAGTTCTCTGCTGAGGATGCCACAAGAAGCGACGCATCATTTCTCACTCAGGTGCTCAAGGCTGTTGTTGAGGCAGGGGCCGACGTGTTGAACATCCCGGACACTGTTGGAGTAGCCATACCGCGAGGGATGTTCAATCTCATCAGGAAGGTGAAGAGCATGATTCATGTGCCGATCTCTGTTCACTGCCACAACGACATGGGTTTGGCTGTTGCTAATTCACTGGCAGGGATAGAGGCTGGAGCTGAGCAAGCACATGTAACCGTGAACGGTATCGGCGAGAGAGCGGGAAATGCCAGTCTAGAGGAATTGGCTTTAGGCCTCCACTTCCTCTACGGAGTCCCCACAAACATCCGACTCGAGGAGATCTGGAGAACCTCCCAGCTCGTCTCAAAGTTGACTGGGGTGACTGTGCCTCCGAACAAGGCTGTAGTCGGAGGTAACGCGTTCTCTCATGAGAGTGGGATACATGTCCACGGAGTGATAAACTCGCCAGACACCTACGAGCCTGTCCCTCCGGAGACGGTGGGTCGCACGAGAAGGTTGGTTGCTGGAAAACATGCAGGATCTCATGGCGTGGGTCTGATGCTTCAAGAAATGGGATTCAACTTGACGAAGGAACAGCTGAGAGAGGTTCTGGCGAGGGTCAAACTGCTGGGCGACAAAGGAAGAAAGGTAACGGACACGGATCTCCATACGCTTGCGGAAGATGTTGCGGGCGCTCTGTCAAAAGATGAGGAGAAGATCAGACTGGAGGATCTGGTGGTTGTCACAGGCAACAAGGCGGCACCCACCGCCAAGCTCAAGCTTCTCATCGAAGGAAAAGAATACCAGAGTTCAGACAAGGGCGTGGGGCCAATTGATGCTGTGAGTAAGGCTATCCAGAAAAGTCTTGGGGATGTCATGAAGTTTCGGCTTGTTGAGTTCAGCCTCGACGCTATGTCAGGTGGAACCGATGCGCTGGCAGCTGTAACCGTGAAGCTTGCTGGAGAGAACGGCCGACTTGTCTCCGCCCGGGCTGTTCACGAAGACATAGTCATGGCCGGCGTGATAGCGATAGTGAACGCGGCAAACAGATTGTACCTGATCGCTAAGAGAGGCAGACCAAAATGACAATGACAACGTGCGAGAAGATCCTTGCGAAGAACTCAGGAAGAGCGTCAGTTTCCCCGGGGGACATTGTCATCGCCAATGTTGACCTTCTAATGATCAACGAGATAACCGGACCATTTGCGATAAAGGCATTCGAAGACATGGGCTTCGACAGAGTCTGGAATCCAGAGAAAACCGTTGCGGTCCTGGATCATGCAATTCCAGCTGTAGACATTCGATCAGCGACAGTAATGAAAGAGATGAGGAGGTTCGCACGAACATATGGCATCAAGAATTTCTATGATGTCGGAGAAGAAGGCGGAATCGCCCACCAACTCCTAGTGGAGAAAGGATTCGTTGGCCCCGGCATGCTGGTTGTGGGCGCGGATAGTCATACATGCACCGCTGGAGCAGTTGGCGCTCTTGCCGTGGGGGTTGGTTCCACCGAGGCAGCTGCGATCCTAGCAACCGGAAAACTCTGGTTCAGAGTACCTGAAACCATAAGGATTGATGTTACCGGCCACTTACAGCCGCCCGTCATGGCCAAGGACCTAATCTTGAGCATCATCGGCAACATGGGAGCTGACGGTGCCACCTACAAGGCCATCGAGTACCACGGCGAAGGAGTTTCGAAGATCAGCATTGACGGCAGAATGACAATCGCGAACATGTCGATTGAAATGGGAGCGAAGACCGGAATCGTGCAAACGGACCAGGTCACCGTCGACTATTTGAACAAGGCAGATCGATCTCTCCGGTTCATCGAAGGCGACCCTGACGCGAGATGCGACAGGACTCTCCAATTCGACGCTTCTAAGCTGGAGCCGATGATTGCAGCGCCATTCCAAGTAGACAATGCAAAGGAGGTGGAGAAGGTTGAGGGGGTCAAGATAGATCAAGCATTCCTCGGCAGTTGCACAAACGGAAGAATGGAAGATCTCAGAGCAGCGGCCAATATGATGCGCAAGCGGAAGGTCCACCCTCACGTGAGATTCATCGTGATTCCGGCTTCCATGAAGATCTACCGTGAAGCTCTGCGAGAAGGAATCCTAGAGACTCTTCTCTCCGCGGGGGCCGTCGTTTCCAATCCAACATGTGGGCCTTGTCTAGGGATGTCGCACGGAGTCCTCGCCGCCGACGAAGTTTGTATCTCATCGAGCAACAGGAATTTCGTCGGAAGGATGGGAGATAAGACTTCCCGAGTCTATCTAGCATCCCCGGCAACTGTTGCTGCGTCAGCTGTCGCAGGCAAGATAACTGATCCAAGGAGGATGTGGAGTTGAACAATGTTTCCGGCAGAGCTCTGCGCTACGGAGACAACATAAACACAGACGTAATCATACCCGCCAAGTATCTGAATACTACAGATATCGCGATTCTTGCCGAGCATGCAATGGAACCTCTGGATCCGGACTTCAAGCGGAAGACATCGACATGCAACATTCTCGTCGCAGGCAAGAATTTCGGTTGCGGCAGTTCCAGAGAGCACGCAGCCATGGTCTTGAAAGCGGCAGGGATCAGAGCGATCTTGGCTGAATCTTACGCTCGGATCTTCTTCAGAAACGCGATAAACCAAGGCATCCCGGCCTTCGAAATCAGGGGCTCGTCAAGCGATATCGACGAAGGCGACCTCCTGGAGATCGATCTGAACTCATGGAAGCTGACAAACCTAACAAAAGCGAGAACGATCGAACTTTCACGCCCTCCTGAATTCCTTATGGACATACTGACCTCGGGAGGGCTTGTCAGCTACTTGAAGAAGCATAGGACATGGTAACGGGGTCTTCAATTGAAGTATGTGATAAGCGTCATTCCAGGAGATGGAATAGGTCCAGTCGTGATTCAAGCTACTCTCAGAGTGCTGGAGAAGCTCATCCTGGATTTCTCTCTTGATTTTGACTTCAAGCGTGTTGAAGCAGGCGACGCCGCTAGAGCGAAATATGGCGTTGCTTTGCCCAAAGAGTCATATGAGAAGATTTCTTCCTCGAACGCCTGTCTGAAAGGTCCGATAGGTGAAAGCGCAAAGCAGGTGGTAATCCCTCTTAGGCAGCGGCTTGACCTATACGCGAATATTCGCCCCGCCCTCACGTTGCCCAACATACCTGCAATGCACCGTGATGTCAACCTTGTTATCGTCAGGGAGAATACTGAAGATCTATACAAGGGAATAGAGGATAAGACGCGTGAGTACGCCTTCGGGGTACGCGTTGTGACAAGGCAGGCCTCAACGCGAATCGCCAAGATCGCTTACGATCTTGCTGTGCGTAGACGAAGAAAAGTAACAATCGTCCACAAAGCCAACGTGATGTCGGCTTGCGAGCTCTTCAGCGAGTGTTGCCGAGAGATTGCGAAAGGCTATCCAAACGTTGAGACTGAGGAGATGTATGTTGACAACGCTGCGTACCAACTGGTCAAGAATCCTCAACGATTTGATGTGATTCTGACGACGAATGTGTTCGGGGATATCTTGAGCGACGAGGCGGCAGGAGTTGTAGGAAGCCTCGGCATGTCTCCCTCTATGAATATTGGCGACACTTTCGGGCTCTTCGAACCAGTGCACGGCTCTGCTCCAGATCTGCCGAAAGAAGGCGGCAACCCGCTGGCAACCATGATGTCTGCAAGATTCATGCTTGACTGGCTTGCGGAAAAGCACAATGACAGTGTCTCGGAACAAGCGTCTCGGAGGCTCTGGAACGCGATACTTGAAGTATTGACGAAGAAGAAGGCGCTAACGCGAGACCTCGGAGGAGAAAGCACAACTACTGAGGTTGCAGAGGCAGTCATTGAGGAGATTGATAAAGAGACTCGTGCTAAGGCGATCTAGCCGCCTGTGTGCCGAATATCCTTGCTAGGCATCCTCTGACTTCGCGCTCTCTTGGCTTCCAAGTCCGCAGGCGATGTGCCATCTCCTCTTTGGATATTCTCACGTCGAGTCGACGATTGGGAATGTTGATCTCAATTGTGTCTCCGGCCTTCAGAGCGGCAATGGGACCTTTGACAGCTGCCTCGGGCGCCACATGTCCTACGCATGGACCCCTTGTTGCACCGGAAAACCTTCCATCTGTGAGAAGAGCGACCTTGTCGCTCATGTCCATGCCGACTATAAGAGAAGTCGGAATGAGCATCTCTCTCATGCCCGGTCCGCCGACCGGCCCCTCAAACCTTATGACGACCACGTCTCCCTCATGGATCTTTCCTCGTGCAATTCCATTTACAGCCTCCTCCTCAGAGTCGAAGACAACGGCTGGACCTCTGAACTTGAGCATGGCGGCTGGAACGGATGAATGCTTGATGACAGCGCCACCGGGCGCAAGGTTGCCTCTCAGTATGGCTATGCCACCTTCGGAGTGAATCGGACTAGACATGGGTCTAATCACCTGATCATTCAGAACCTTGTACCCCGAAATCAGCTTCTTCAGCGTCTTTCCCGTAACGGTCACAACATCCAGCCTCAGCTTGGACTCAAGCCGCTTGAGCAGGGCGGGGACACCGCCGGCCTTTTCAAAGTCCCTCATGAAGTATGGGCCGCTTGGTCTGAGGTTGCAGATGTGAGGTGTCTTTCGACTCAGCTCATCGAACCTGTCGAGGCTTAGGTCTATTCCAAGCTCTCGCGCTATGGAAGTGAGGTGCAAGACCGAGTTCGTTGAACCTCCCAAAGCCATGTCGGCAGTTATTGCGTTCTCGAAGGCATCCTTGGTCATTATGCTTGACGGCGAAGGACCGTTCTTCAAGAGAGAGACGATTTTTCTCCCGGATTCCCGGGCCAAACTGGCTTTTGCGGGGTCATTGGCATGCATGGCGGCGCATCCCGGAAGAGACATGCCTAAGGCTTCAGTCAAACAAGCCATGGTGTTTGCCGTGAACATCCCCGCACACGAGCCCGGCCCAGGACATGCACATCCCTCAAGTCTCGCCAATTCCTTCTCAGAGATTCGGCCTTTCTGAAGTTTTCCTACAGCTTCAAAGACGGTCATCACGTCGACGAGGTGCCCTCGCAGGCGTCCCGGCATCATTGGGCCACCTGTAATCATGATTGAAGGTATGTCTAGTCTGGCTGCTGCCATCAGATGAGCGGGGACAATCTTGTCACATGAGGAGATAAGGAGCATGGCGTCGAAGCGATGCGCTTCAACCATGGCTTCAACTGAGTCGGCGATTATCTCACGGCTAGCAAGCGAGTACTTCATCCCCTCGTGACCCATCGCAAGTCCGTCGCAGATGCCTATCGTATCAAACTCGAAGGGTGTCCCGCCTGCAGCCTTCACACCTTGTTTGGCGGCTTCAGCCAGCCTTCTCAGGTGGATATGTCCCGGAACAATCTCATTCCAAGAGTTCACTATGGCGATGAAAGGCCGCCTCAAATCTCGGCTTGACAGCCCCAGAGACCGAAGAAGAGCTCTATGAGGCGCCCGCTCTACTCCATCCTTCACCGAGCTACTACGTAGCTTCATCTCCTAGCCTTCTGGCATTCCAATCGTCAAGCGAACCCCCTAGCTATCGCCTTGACCCCAGATAAGCCCTCGGGTCTCGAAATGCCATCGCTGGCTCTGGCTAGGCATTTATTGGAAACAGTTCGCATCCTATAGGAGCGAAGTGGAGGCCCTTCGAAGTGAAAGGATATGATGTGATAGCAATCGGCTCCGGATCCGGAATGAACATTGTGGACCTCATGATTCAGAGGAACCCGGACCTAAAGGCCGCTGTCATAGACAAGGACGAGCCGGGTGGAATTTGCCTTACGAGAGGATGTATTCCATCCAAGATCTTGCTGTATCCGGCAGAATTGGTTAGAACGATTGAAAGGGTAGAGGAGTTCGGCATACGTGTCGATCTCAAGATCGTGAGTTTTGAGAAAGTCATGGAGAGGATGAGGTCCCTTATCGGCAAAGAGATAGACATGATATGGCATGGACTTTCCCACTCGAAGAACATAGACTACTATCCCGCTGTGGCAGAATTTACTGCACCGTACACGCTGAAGGTTGGAGATGCAGTCATACGCTCAGACATGATATTGCTGTGCACCGGGTCCAAGCCCATAATCCCTCCCGTTGAAGGATTGGCGAAGGTGGGATACCATACAAGCGACACAATCCTCAAGATGAAACAGCTACCGAAAAGCGTCGGTATTATCGGCGGAGGATACATAGCGGCAGAGTACGGTCACTTTTTCTCGGCGATGGGATCAGAAGTTACAATCATAGGCAGGAATCCTAGGCTTCTCCCTGAAGAGGAACCGGAAGTATCGGCGTTAGTCAAGAGCGAGTTGGGAAAACGCATGACAATTGTTACTAACCATGACGTCCGCAGAGTGGAGAAGACACCAACAGGAATGAAGAAACTCGTTGCCATGGATGGGGAGAGCGGCGAGTCCAAGGAAGTAGTAGCGGAGGAGATACTGGTGGCTGTAGGGAGAGGCCCGAATACTGACATACTTCACCCCGAAAGAGCGGGGATCAAGACAGACAAGAACGGATGGATTGCTGTTAACGAGTTCTTGGAGACCTCGCAACCCAACGTTTGGGCTTTTGGCGATGCAAATGGAAAGTATCTCTTCAAACATGCAGCAAACTACGAATCTATGGTTGTGTACCATAACGCTGTGCTGAAAAAGAAGGTTACAGCAGATTATCACGCTGTGCCACACGCCGTCTTCACGCATCCGGAAATTGCCAGCGTTGGACTAAGAGAAGCGGAAGCCATAGCGAGATACGGTCAAGATAAGGTGCTGATCGGGATGCAGCGATATCAGGACACAGCCAAAGGAGAAGCGATGGGACTCCAAAGCTACTTTGCGAAGGTTCTGGTTGAAAAGGACACTATGGGGATCCTAGGAGCGCATATTATCGGGCCTTACGCCTCTGTCCTCATACAAGAAGTCATAAATGCAATGTATACATCGGATCGAAGCGCTGAGCCGATATTGGAAGCTATGCACATCCATCCTGCACTGTGCGAAGTCGTCCAGAGAGCGTTCCACTCCCTCATGCCACCCGAACATTACCACCACATACTTGAGCGTCACTATGAGATAATCCCGAAATGAAATCGGCCTAGCAACGATGCTTCCTAGCCGAATGCGATGCGGCCGTGATCCGCGAATGACCTGCCTATCACGGTTCGGCCAATGTTGATCTCCCACATTTCTGATTGTTCGATTTCATACTGATGCCTATTTCGCCAGAAAGGCTACGTGAATGAGTCTTGGCCTTTAGATTCGTGTTCTCTGGCTCTTGTTTCGACGTATTCTTTGACTTTGTGTTCGCTGAATTTCCTTGCTTCCTGCTGCCTTCTCAGGTAGTCTTCAACTGTGGATAGTAGGTTTTCCATGACGACCGGCTTAACGATATAGCCGTCCGCGCCTTTGTTAACGGCCTCAATCGCGTTCTGAAGCGATGGGTATCCTGTGAGAATTATCTTGACCATTTTTGGAGTGGTTTCCTTCAGCTCCGTTAGGAGCCTTGTCCCTTCCATGTCTGGTAAGCGAATGTCAATCAGGGCTAGGTTGTAGAAGTTGGCCATAGATTTCTCTATGGCTTCTCTGCCGTTCTCAGCTGTGTCTGCGATGTATCCCTTTTCCTCGAACGCCATCGCTAGGGTCTTTCTCACACCCTCATCGTCATCAATGACCAAGATTCTGGCTTTTTCGGTCATGTCGCTTTCACCTCCTCCAGGTCCAGTCTAATCGGAACTCTTACTGTGAAAGCCGAGCCCTTACCGCCCGTGCTCTCTGGAGAAGCGGAGACACCGTGGGCTTCTACTATGCGCTTACTAATCGACAAGAGGAATTTGTGCAGGTAACCAATTCTACTCAACTGAAGACGCTCAGTCTCAGCGGGTAGCCTTCCTTGCTTGGTTGAGATAGTCCATTAATGTCCAGTTTTCGCGTTCTTCGTAGGCTAGGCCCAGCCGGCTGTATAGGTTCTTTGCGATGAGTTTCTCGACTACTCTAGCTCCTGCCCCTAGCAAGGACCCGAGAGCTTCATGAAACTCCTCCATTCTGTTTGGTATCTCTTCTCGTTTAACCTGATTTGCTCTTTCAACATGATAGTGCAACGCGTTTCTGACACTCTCGCCGAGAACCAAGAGGCCTTCGTCAGTAGCCTGAAGAAGAATCTCATTGAAGTTCTTCTTGCTTTCTATTTCTCATCCCTCGGCGGTCGTGTCCCCTAGAATGTTATCGCCCAGTTCCGATGGGATATGCGCAAACTAGACGATATAAAAGGTTTGACATGAAAAACCGCAAGAGCCACACATGAGTCAGGGTAGATATGGTCCGTTCAATACCATGCATCGTGCTTCCCCTAACGCTTAGTCGCAAAGGCTAGACATGATACCCTCAGAAGCTATTGCTTTCTTCAAGGCGTCAAAGCTCACTGCTTCAATCAGCCCCTGCGCGTGAAGTCTGTCTTCTTCCGCCGCGGGCCCATAAAGAGTTCTGGTCGCGTTTCTACCATTATTCCGTAGCAAGTGGAGTTGTCTCGAAACTGGCATCACCGTGCCATCTTCCGATACATAGATCGAGAGTTGAAGCTATGACAAGCCTGAACCTGTGAGCTCAATTTGCTCGCAATTGCCGGCCAAGTGGCTAAGTGGCCGCTTTAGGCCTGACAGACGTACATCGCTATGTCAAGTTGACGAATAACGGGGCATGGCCTCGCTCTAAGAACTTATTCGCTCTGTGCTCGTCTACGTGAGGGTCCTGATGCAGTCGATCTCCCCGTAGGCTGTCCCGACACCGGTTTCTCTGATCGGCTTCAATTTCCCATTCTGAATCGTCTGATTTTCAGAAAACATAACGCAGTAGAGCCGATTAGCAACATAAGAAACGTGAGTGAGGGCGATGCTGCCATTACTGCATTCCCACTTACTCCAGTTTTCTCTTCAGCGTTTGCCTCTTTCAGGTACTGCATTGCCAGATGATAGGCATTCGTCAGTTTCTCTTCGACAAGTTGGTTCATCATTCCATGGGCCTCACTGTTCTTTCTCTCCAAGAGCATTTTTACGAGCTCCTCTTCGAGGCGGCCAGTTTCCACAGCGGCATTAGCATAATAGTCATTCCATATACCCCGAACCGTCGGGTGCAGGTCGTCATAGCGCTCGTCAACTAGTAGCTGAAGTTTCTTGAAGACCCACCAAGCGGAACTTGGATCGTAGGAGGATATGTCCTCTGGTCCGCCCCCTGTTAAGTACGGAACAGGGATTGACGTGACGTTTGCGTACACGGGCATGAAAACGCTCGTGCACGGGGTGCTCATGCAATGCCACATCAATTGTATCTCTGAAGGAATCTCAGGTTTGATGTGTGCCACCATCGCTGAAACGGTTCTCTTACTGCAGATTGTCCTGAAGTGTGGATTGCTGTGAGCAGTATTGTACATGCGGGTCTTCTCGTAGTGGTCAGCGAGAATCTTCATCAGGTCCTCTCGAGTCAGGTTGCCTATCTTTCCTTCTAGGAGTTTCAATCCTCGCTCCAGCCTAGTCTGCGAGGACTCGTACGGGTATCCGCTTGGCGAATAGCATCTGGCGAAGTTGAAGTCTTCTTGGGACTTACACCATCCCTTCTTGATTGCATATTCGACGAGGTCTTTGCTACCTGCGTTCCAATAGGTGGTTATTTGAAACTGATTGGCCCTGACAGCCACACCTTCTGTGATTCTGACCGCAGCCCAATGGTGACCAGCGCCTTCAACGATCCAACATTCCTTTGAATCTGCAATCCAATACACCTGACCTACATATGAGTGACCATACTTCTCTAGGAGGAATCCTACAAGCAACAAGCCTTCATAAGCTGTTTTCGAACGTTCTAGGATTAGGCGACAGATGTCGTTATCATGGAGCCCCCTATCACCTTCAAGAGGCTCACGTGTCGGGGCATCATTATCGGCGACTGCAACTCCCCACTCGTTTAGGCCCATGCCCACCCCCCACTTCTTCGTATAGGATTTGGATCCGACCCATGACCATGCCTCCGAACCCTGTGGAATTTCGATATATTGGAGTTTGACCGTGCTCCCCGGAGTGTGGCTTCTCCTGGGAGAGTGATACAACCATTGAACTTCATACTCTGAGAGATCCCTGTTCTTTGCGAGGATTATCGAACCATCTCGTGTGGCATTCCCTGCCGCCAGAAGTGTTGTACAATTCTCTCCCAACGAGTCTCGCTGAGAGGCGTTGGAGGTCGTTGGATAGACAACTAGGGACATCATGAAAATGAGCAGGCACACATGCTTCATCGTGAATCAGACTTCCTTGAATGCTAATTTGCAGACTAATCTTGTGCCTTTCGCTTAGCAACTCTGTTCGGTTTGCGAGGCCGGTCGGGCGTTCTTCTTCTCGGCCAGTTTCCCCCGCCGATCGTAATCAGCTTCTGACTCTCGAAGGATTGCCTTAATCTCCTCGGTGGTATGATAGCCGTCTCCGAACAGAAATGGAAGAGGCATGGCTCCTCCGGGCGGTCCATGCGTGTAAGTTCTCATCTGTGTATATGGCGACCTGACAAAGCCGAGTGTTGCACGAGCCACAGGGTCATTCCGGATTCTTGAGAGATCGGGATTTGCGAAACGGCTCCAAGCCCTCTTTAGCAGCGTGAAGGCTTTACGGAGCATACCCATCAAAGTAAGCGACCTATCCAACTTGTTTCTTCGATACAAATAAGGATATACCAGTCCGAGAAACTGGTCCAAGCTCAAACAGACCAGTGGAGAAAGCGCGAAAGCAGCCGAAGACGAACAGAAAGCTAAACTAGCCTATTAGCGAACAGATCCTCTCAACCCAACCCTTAAGTAGAAAACCGTCTCACCAGTTTCTCACGTAGAGGCAGCTTGATTGAATCCTTCTAGGCTGCTAGTGACTTTGCTTCTCCTTGCCGTCATCGTCATAGGCTTGAAGCAAGGGCTAACAGCCGGAAATGGATTTGCGCTCTTTCAGACGACGACATACACAGTAACCTCAACAGTGACCTCGACATCCTATAGGTATTGGCGCGTGGTAACAAAACTGTTCGCGAGACTATCTGAAGCCACGATAGCAAAACTCACACAGTGGGAATCACGTGAGCCCTATTTGGAGTTCAGTGCAGAGTACGTGTACCTGTATGATCTTAACAGTACACGAGTGCGCGCCATAGATATCGTTGGAGTCATCAAGAACCTGATGGACGCACCTATCGAGAAGGGCACAATCATCTTAGGCATTGCAAATTCAAACGCATCGTCTTTCGAGGAACATGAAATCCACTTCCGTGAGATCAGGCCCGGGGAATCCATCGACATAAGAGAGAGAATATCTCTGTCCGGAACTTACACTAGAGATAACATAAGACACCTTGTGAGTATGATCGTATTCACATGCAGGCTAACGGAAATACCGATCTCCTCTCGCGTCGAAACGATAACGGTAAGCCACATGACAACTTACGCTACGACATTCATAACTGACAAGGTGCTGTTCTTGATGGGCACCGCAGAGATAGAAGTAGCACTATTAGCGATATTCTCTGCTGTTTTGGTTGTCTTTCTTATTCACAGGATCCGGCGGAGAAACAATTCAGGTTTTGCCGTGCTCTGGAGAATGGGATAAGCTCGGCTCTCGGAGATACGGCAGTAGGCAGAAAGTCAAGCTTAGCGAAGAAGAAGCACCGAGTCTGCAGTTCAGCGGGAACGTCTCAACCTTAAGTTATGCTGAATGTGAGAGGCAACGTATGCGTTTCAATTCTCGGAAGAGGTCACAATGAAGAGGTCGCAGTTTTGGAGGATTCGCCGGTTCTCTGAAGAAGTGTGTTTAGAGCGTTGATGAGGACATCGCATGCAGCTTGTCTCTCCTCCACGGCGTCGTTGATTTGTGAGCTGGCTTCGAGGCTCTCTTTCTCTCTTTGATGATCGGCAATCTGTTCTAGAAGCTGTTGTCTTCTTATTGTGTATTCGTCTTGTAGCCGCTCCTGCTCAGCAGTGAAAGAGTGCGCGATCGTTGCAAGTTCTCTTTTCGTGGAGACGAGTCGCTGAGTTGCTTCGGTTTCTTTCTGTGCTCCTACTTTCAAGACATTCCTGAGGAAGCTGCTTCTCATCCTAACCATGCGATTCAGTTCTTCTTTCAGGGTTCCAAGCTTACTCGCTACAGGTTTGACTGCGCGTTCCCTTCGGTCAGCGATCTCCCTTGTCTTGGAAGCGTATTCCCTCTCAGCCTGTGCGAGAAGGTTCCTCGAGCCTAGAAGCTTCTGATTGACTCTTTGAACCGACTCCTCAAAGGACGCTTCCTTGAGCCGTTTCTCCTTCAGAGCCAAATCAATGTCGGAGAGTGCCTGAGAGCTCTCCTTTACGAACTGGTCGTCCACTTTGACCGAGGGATTTGAGTCAAACTCGGATAGGACGATCCGTAGGTTCAGAAGCCAACGGTCGAAGTGCTCATGGAACGGGGCAAGGGCAAACCTCTGGCTCCCTAGGCGACGAAGATTGTTAAGGGTTCTGTCGACAGCCTCATTGAACGTTTGAACATGCTCTTCTATGAATGGGTACGGGCTACTTGACTGCTGCTTCTCAGCTTTGGTCTTGGGTCTAGTCCTCTCGGATTCCCTGCCGAAGCCCCGTCGCGTCCGTGCCCGCCGATATCCCATAGCCTCAACTTTCCGCGTTCAAGATATTTCAGTTGATCGCATGCTCGTTTGATCATTGGCGATTTGATTGCGTTGCACTACGCACACATTATCTCAGCATGTGCTCGTATGAGGGGGCCTTCCTTCGTTCTATGAACGCTGTGTGTCGAGTGAAGTAAACGATTTGTCATGAGATACTGGAAACGGAGAATCGAAAGACACTTTAATGATTGCCACAGCTACGTGAGATACTGTGCGTATCTTGGAAGCAATGCTTGAAACTTTTGGACTCACGAAGCGCTTCGGGGCATTGAGAGCTGTAGATTCTGTGGACATGGCTTTTCCGAAAAAGAAGATTACGCTGCTTATAGGGCCGAATGGAAGTGGCAAGACTACTCTGATAAACTGTGTGTCTGGCCTCTATAGGCCAGACGAAGGAAGAATAAGATACAACGGCGAGGATATCACAGGAAAGACTCCACATGAAATCGTCAAGAAGGGCTTGGTAAGAACGTTTCAGATTCCAATGCCTCTTCACAAGCTTACGGTCTTGGAGAATCTTTTGATTGGATACCAGAATAATCCCGGTGAGAGTGTGGTTTGGTCACTGCTGAGGGGGCGGTGGCTCGAGAAGGAGAAGGAAGCGGTTGACAAGGCATGTAGTTTGCTGAGTTTACTTGAGTTGGATAAGATGTGGAACAGGCCGGCTCAGGAATTGAGTGGCGGGCAGCTGAAGTTGCTTGAGTTGGGCAAGGCTTTGATGACTGACGCACAAACCGTCTTGACTGATGAGCCTGCAGGAAGCATCAACCCGGTCTTGGCTCACGACTCTTTCAAGCATATGGTTGACTTGAAGAATAGGCTTGGATTGACCTTTGTGATGATTGAGCACAGACTGGACATTGCGACCAAGTATGCTGACTACGTATATGCGATGGCGGCTGGCAGAGTTATTTCTCAGGGAAAGCCCGATGAGGTCCTGAATGACCCTAAGGTTATTGAGTGCTACTTGGGGTGAAGAACAACATGATTGAGACTAAAGGGCTTAACGCCGGATATGGAAAGATCCACGTCCTGTACGATGTAGACTTCGTGGCTAAGCCGAAACAGATAACGGTCATCGTTGGGCCTAATGGGAGCGGCAAGTCTACATTATTGAAGTCGATTATGGGGCTGACGACTCTTTACTCTGGAACCGTGAAATACGGAGACCTCGACATAACGTCCGTGGCTAAACATGAAAGGGCTAAGATTGGAATAGCGTATCTACCACAGCTTGAAAGCGTTTTCACGAATTTGACCGTTAAAGAGAATTTGACCATGGCCGGTTACACGCTTAAGGAGGAGGAGTCTCAAGACAGGATGGAGGTGGTCCTCAACTTCTTCCCAGTCATCAAGGATTATCTCAGTAGGAAGGCTAAGACCTTGAGCGGGGGCGAGAGACAAATGCTCGCAATGGCCATAGCTCTCCTGAGAAAACCTAAGGTCATCATGTTCGATGAGCCTACCTCGCATCTTGCGCCGAGAATTGCTTTCGAGATCTTTGGGAAGATAATCGAGTTGAGGGATGTGCTCAATCTGACGATAATCATGGTTGAGCAGAGCGCTAGAAAAGCCTTGGAAGTTGGCGACAAGGCTTACTTGCTTGTTAGTGGCCGGACGGCGTTCGAGGGGAACGCTGGGGAGCTACTCAAGAACCCAGAGCTCGGCAAGATGTATTTGGGCATTGTAGCGTGACTTGCAGCACAGCCGACTGAAGCATTTGCGGAAACCGTGTGGATTTATGCAAAGTTTTTTATAGCGTGCCGGGTATCCAACCAGATTCGGGGAAATATATGAGTTCTTCTAAGAAGACTATGGCTACAGTGCTGTTGGCGGTAATTTGCATCGCGGCTGGTTGGGGCGTTGGTTATGCGACGGCTCCTCCGAAGGAGATAACAAAGGAAACTGTGGTCACCAAGGAATTGAAGGTGCCGCTGCTGAAGGGAGACATTCTCATAGGATATATCGCTGCTTCGCCAGGTCACGTTGAGAACACATTGCCAGCAGTGAAGATGGCGTTCGACGACGTAAATGAGTACGTTAAATCAATGGGAGTTGACGTGACATTCAAGTTACTAGCTGAAGCTGCTGAGAGCTCAGCTGTAGTAGCCCTCGAGAAAGCTCAGGCCCTTTACGCAAGAGGCGTAAGATTCATTGTTGGTTCAAACTGGAGTTCCCAGTGTAAGGCCATTCTCGAGTACGCTAACAAGAACAAGATGGTCATGATCAGCGACGGTTCCACTTCACCGATGCTGGCGATAGCAAATGACTACCTGTTCAGGCTACCGGCTACTGATGAAACGCAGTGCCAAGCTCTTTCGGTAGGTGTGTTGCAGGAAATAGGTGTGAAGGCACTTGTGGTCCTACAAAGAGCGGATGCATGGGGCGACGGAAACTATGAGTACATAAGCAAGTCCTTCCCGGCGACCGGAGGAGTCATCTTTGATCGCGTCAGATACAGCGGAGACAAGACAGAGTTTTCAGCAGAAGTGAAGGCGCTGTCCGATGTGGTTACTAAGGCGACAAATCAGTATGGCAAGGGAAAGGTGGCAATCGCCATCTGGAGCTTCGATGAAATAGTGCCGATCGTAACTGAGGCGGCAAACTACCCGATCCTGTTCGAAGTTCCATGGATAGGTTCCAACGGAATAACGCGTTCAACGAGGCTGGTTGGAGAGGCAAAGGGACCTGCCTTGAAGATGAAGATTCTGAGCATGATGATAGGAGTAACCAAGTCGAGCAAATTCGCCTCCTTCAGTCAGCGATACGTGAAGCTCATGGGTATCGATCCGGGGGCTTACGTGACCTTCGCTTACGACGCTGTATGGCTTTTCGCAAAATCGATACTTGAAGTCGGAGAGTACAACCCTGAAAAAGTTCAGAAAATACTGCCTAGAGTCGCAGAGGATTACTTCGGAGCCGGAGGATGGTACAAGCTTAACGAATACGGCGACAGATTCGGGGCAACCTTTGAGGTATGGACAGTGGTTGACGAGAAGGGCGTGCCCACGTGGAAGCATGCATCCGTATTCGACATGGCCACCGGAAAAGCTACGTGGATACTAAAGCCGTCGTGGGTCAGCACTTAGCCAGCGTTATTCCCTACCCCTTCTTTTTTTGTTTGGCAACATCTTCGTAGCTTAGACCCTTGATCTTGGTTGGCTTCTCTGGGACTAAGCCCTGTGGACGGTATATCATCACCAGAATAAGGAAGGCGCTCATCATTAGCATCTCAAGCCAGATTGTTTCGATTGGCATGTAGGCCTGAATGTCATGTTTGAAAATCACGATGGATCTCCTAACAAGTACGAATATGAGTACGCCGGCCAACGTACCCATGTTGTTTCCTCTTCCGCCAAGCATGATCATCAGCCATGGGTAGAAAGTCCAGTCGTTTCTAGTGAACGCCGTGGCCATAACTGCTTGGCAGTAGAAGGCGTAGAGTATGCCTGACAGTGACGCGATGACTGAGCCCAAGACGACGACTTTCGTCTTTATTTCCACGATGTCTTTGCCCAAGCACTCCACGATAGTCTCGTTCTCCCTTACCGCTCTGATCAGCCGTCCGAATGGTGAACTCACCATCAACTCGACAGCGAGAAATACGGCTAAAGCGACGCATGCAAACAGTAGAGGAACTCCTATCCATTGAAGGCTACCCATCCACGCAAAGACGTTGGGAACGTGAACCCAGAAGGTGCCACCTACGAGTGGATAGTAGTTTTCTCCGATTATCCTGATGGCTTCGGCCATGGCGATCAGTGCCATCATCAAGTATGTTGCTCCGAGTCTATTGGCTGGGTAAGACGCTATGAAACCCAATCCGGCACAGACGAGGAATGAGATGGCTACGATCAGCAGAAAGAGCATGATTCCTCCCAATGGGTCTGAAGCCAACCGCTGGTTGATCATTGTTGTGATTTCGGAATTCTGCAGCATGAAATCCATGTCCAAGCCTACGCCATAGTAGAGCCTTGCGATCCGGCCTAGCAGTGCGCCTGTCACGTAGGCTCCGCCAGCAACGGATAAGACCAATCCGAAGTTCGGAATCCCACCATATCCGTATTGGACGTTTAGGGATATGGATGCTATGAAATACAAGATGAAATAGATCGTGACATCCATGGCCAATGTCACGAGAAGCTGATACAATTCGGGGCTAAGCATTTGTGCCTCCCCCTGCAGGTGTGGATGAGCCAGCTGCCACGCGCTTGATCCGGCTGGCCTGTACTTTTTCGACTACTCCTGCGATTCCCTGAGTGGCTCCAAGAAGTATTATGAACATAGCTATCAACGGCACTAGTGGTCTATATGGCGCGATCCATAACCCGAATATGTCCATCAAGAAGATTGTACCCAGAATCTCTGTCAACCCGATTATGTAGCCTCCAACCATGGCCCCATAGATACTTGACATTCCACCGACAACGCTAGCAGAGAAGACGCTTGTCATCAACCCTGCTCCGGTGCCCGGAAGCGATTGAAACCAAAGAGGTAGCAGTGAACCGGCGACACCAGCAAGGCCACCAGTGATAAGCCACGAGACTAGAGACACGTGCTCGGCATCTATGCCGAGTGTGACCGCTAAATCGGCGTTTTCGACTACAGCCCTCGTCGCGATACCGAACTTCGTCTTCGTTAACAATAGATGAAGCGTAGCAACCATCCCGATAGTGAGCACTGTTGAGACAAAGAAAACTCCAGGAACCCCGAGAATGCTCACGTCTCTGTCTCTGAAGAGAAAGACGCGAGCATACATGCCCGCGATTCCTCGCAGGTAATCGGCATATATGTTAATCGCTGCAAATATCATTATTTCAACGGCTACCGTTGCTATGGAGAGCAATATCAGTGACTCACCCCGCTTCTTCAAAGTTTGAATCACTCCTCTGTAGATGAGAGCTGAAACAAGGCCACATACCAGAAACGCTAATGGGACAGAGACGTATGGATCAAGGTCAAGAATCCTCACCACGGTTAGGCACACGTATATTCCTATTCCAGCTATTGCGCCATGCGCGAAGTTGGGAACCTTGGCTGTCAGATAGGCAAATGTGAATCCGATGCTGAGCAACATTAGCAGGTTAGCGTAGATGACGGCGCTAAGGAAATAGGCCGGAATCATCTTCCTATCCCTGAATTTGCCCGTCTTTGTATCAGCACCCGCCGAGTCCCGACGCATTCAAAGCCGAACTCAAACAATGAGGAACTGAAGGCGCGACATCCAAAAGGGTGTTCACTCAAGGGTTTTCGACTGAGGGTTGTCCCCTGTTTATATTTAAGTCCTTTTACGGATCTCTTTGCAGCTCAACCAGACACATGCGAAATCATCAGCGAAGAGGTGCGACGAGATGGTCTGAAGTCTTGTTGAACAGTTGTCTCAATCGATTACGCCGGATCTAGCTACTTGTACCAGTTGAGGCTCTCCTTGACGTAATCGATAAATGAGATGAAAAAGTCCTTGACTTCAGCGCTCATATTGGTTTCTGAGATCAGCTTCTTAGCTGATTCGGCATGTTCTCTGGACCGGCTTTTGGCGGCTTCTAGGGCTCCGCAATCTGATATCACTTTCCTTGTTCTGTCCAGATCTTCTAGAATTCCCATATGAGCTGCACTCTCGATCATTTCCAGCTGCGCCGGATCTGCCATCATGTATGCGTAGACAACGTGAAGCGGCTTCTTGTGCTTGGATATGTCCCCGCCCGGCTTTCTACCGTACTGCTCCTCGGATGCGAAAGTATCGATTATGTCGTCTTGGATGTCAAAGCAGTAGCCAATATGCTCACCTGCCTCTTGCAACAGCTGAAGATCTTTGTCCGAAGCGTCGGCTAACACGGCACCTATGAGCAGCGAGGCTTTGAAGAGTGATGCAGCTCTCTTTGAAGCCATTACGTACCATTCATTGACATCTGGCTTCTCATACTCGAATAGGAGATCCAAGATTTGGCTTTCGTTCACTGCTCGAAAAGCATCGTTGAGCATGTCTAGAACCTGAACTACCTTACTTGGTTCGAAGCCTGAACTGGTTAAGGCCTTGAGCGCCAGCGCATATAGAATGTTGCCCGCAAAGACTGCCAAACCATCTCCAAATCTGGTATCATGCTCCTGAGAGTATTTCTTGTGGATAGTGCTGTCTCCGCGCCTCAATTCGTCGCGGTCAACAAGGTCATCATGCACGAGTATAGAGTGGCGGTAGAGCTCTATACCGACACATACGTGTAGAATTCGGTCGTCAATTTCCTTGTTGAAACCGTTGTAGACTAGTAGCGTGCTGCATGACGCCAACCGCTTTCCCCTTCTGGCCAAGTACCCGCGAAAATTGCAGTACGATCTGCCAATGAAGTCATGATAGTCGCTTGCACCTTTCACTTCTTTCTCCATGAAGGAAGACAGCCTCTCTTCTATCATGAGACCATACTTGTCCAATGCCTTCTCCCACGCAGACATGGCTCTCTGGCTCCTCTTCTTGCCGTCAAATGCCAGGTTTCGGAAGTATCTTCTGTGCGAGTAAATTAACGATTGTCAGGGGGCTTCATTCTCATGGAGAGGGTCGTACGACGCTGACAACACGGGCGCATCGCTCTCTACGTTTGAGATGACTGGACCTTCTGCGTGTCACCGGATTGTCAGTCGGCAATTTCTCCACATCATTTCCGACTCGTCTACCGCTGCCAGTTGCCCACAAGAAAGGCCCCTGTCCTTCTGAACCCAACCTTCTGCCAGAACGGCAAGCTTTCTTCAGTGACAGTTGCTGACACTGAGGGCGCGCGCACTCGCTGAAACCGGCTGACAATTGCCTTGACAAGGGCCGTTCCTATGCCAAGCCTTTGGTATGCGGGATGAACTGAAAGCTGATGAATCACGGCCCTTGAGCCATCGTAATTCCCTCTGACGACCCCGACGATCATGCCGTCCATTTTGTAGACAAGAAAGACAGCGGCGCTACAAGCTTTGACCCTTTTCATGGCCTCGGGCCCGTCAACCTCTGGAAAACGATACTGCTTGTTAAGCTTCAAGATATCAACTATTTTGTCCGTGTCAGAGAGACGATAATTTCTAATCAACATTCGCTCACCATGACCGCCCGGCTGCTTCTATGTGACTATTCTCCTCGATCTTCTCAGTTTTATGTTGCAGAATGGGCACAGTGACTGATACTCGGAGAACTCTGTTAGACATTGGGGGCAGTACCAAGTCATCCTTGCAGTCCCGTGATGAAATACTCATTCATGTGCTGCTCTTAGACCTTCCTTTGAGAAGGAAGAAGCGGCATCGAAATGGCTTCACAGATCTTGTAGCCTAGCTTGCATTCAGGAGATAAGTCAAGAGATATCAGGATTCGTCTATTCTAGTTGCCATAGACGATAAATACCAAGCTTCTCTAACTAGTGTTGAGTGATTCTCTTGAGCGTACGAACATTCCGACGTACCTACAAGTGTCCTGTTTGTGGAGCTACTGTCAGCCAAGGAGCGGAGAAATGCCCTAACGGTCATCCGTTGGCTTGGTAATGAGAGGTGGCCGCAGTGACTGTGAAGGACAAGGAAACGGAAACGAAGGTTGGAAGCAAGGCTATCCCGGTTAAGCCTATAGCCGTAGATGAGCCTGTAATCGATAAGGGGGTTCTGTCACTCTACATCTTGGTTGTTTCATTTCTGGGAGCTGCGCTCCTCTACAGCCTAAGTCTGGGCGAGAAGTATCTAACCTTCTCAGGCTCCATCGTAACAGCCCTAACCACGATTGCAGGATTCGCCGTTGGGGTCAACGCCGTTCCGCCTGAGCCCCCACAGAAGCCCTAGGCATGCAGAACTTGGGTTCCATGTTGTCGCCTTGAGTAGAGAATCGATGGGTGATCGGGGATCCCACAATAGGCAAATAGTAGGTCTGTTGTTTAAGCTTCCGTCAGCGTCTGGTAGCCATCTTGAAATTGCGCGACATCTTTCTCAGTTTCTCTGTCGCCCTGCTCACGTTTTCTCGATTTTGCTCAATTACGTCTACAAATGCGCTTCCAACTATTGCTCCATCTGCCCCGGCTGCAACAACCTTCTTGACGTGCTCAGGCGTCGATATGCCGAACCCTGCTGCAAGCGGGATCCTACTCTTCGTATGGGGAAGGATTCTCTCAACCAACTCTATAGTTGACTCTTGCAGCTTCCTCCTTGCGCCGGTCACGCCGAAAAGTGCGACCATGTAAAGAAAACCAGAAGTGTACTCTAGGATTTCATGCAATCTCCCGGTGGTGGTGGACGGAGTCGCAAGGAATATGGTGTCGACTCCTGCGGATTGGGCCGTCTTCTTGTACTCGGCGGCCTCTTCAAACGGTAGGTCCGGTATGACTAAACCTTCGACTCCACATGTCTTGGCTGAGAATAAGAAATTTCGTAGACCCATCCTGTGCAATATGTTGTAGTACGTCAACAGAACAATAGGAATCTGGCGCTTTCTTCTGATCTCTTTGGCGATTCTCATTACCAATGGCGGTGTGGTCCCTGCGTTTAGGGCTCTGATTGTCGCGGCTTGAATCGTCGGTCCGTCTGCTATCGGATCAGAGAATGGGACGCCAAGCTCAATAATGTCTGCGCCACCCTCAACCAAGGCATCAACTATTTTCAGAGTGTACTTCGGAGATGGGTCGCCAGCGGTTACGTATGCGATCAGGGCAGCCTCGTCTTTGTCACGAAGGCTTCTGAAAGTCTCCTCGATAATGGTCAAGTCTACTTCCCCACAAGTTTGGCGACGGACTCTACGTCCTTGTCGCCTCTTCCAGAGACTGTGACGACAACGATTTCTTCGCTACTCATCGTCGGGGCAAGCTTCTTCAGATATGCCAGCGCATGGCATGACTCCAGAGCTGGGATTATCCCCTCCGTCTCTGAGAGCTCCGAGAAGGCTTCCAAGACTTCTTTGTCGGTCGCAGTAGCATACTCGACACGTTTCAGACTGTGCAAATAGGAATGCTCAGGACCCACGGCCGGATAGTCGAGTCCCGCGGAGACACTGTAGGTTGGCAGTATCTGGCCGTAAGCATCTTGGAGAAGGTACGTCAACATGCCGTGCAATATCCCCTCTGAGCCAGCGCAGATCGCTGCCGCGTGTTTTCCCGTTCTGATCCCTCTTCCTCCGGCTTCCACACCGTACATCTTCACATTGTCGTCATTCAGGAATGGATGAAACGTTCCCATGGCATTGCTTCCTCCTCCGACACACGCAAAGAGTGCGCTTGGCAGCTTTCCCTCCTTCTCCAAGAGCTGCTTTCGGATCTCTCTTCCAATCACGCTTTGAAAATCTCTGACCATCATTGGGTAGGGATGAGGCCCTACGACCGACCCAATCAGATAGTACGTTGTCTCAGGGTTTGCCGTCCAGTCTCGAAGGGCCTCATTTATCGCGTCCTTAAGCGTCTTCGAGCCTGAATCCACGGGATGCACCTTAGCACCAAGCAGCCCCATTCGGAAAACATTGAGCTTCTGTCTTTCCATGTCCTCAGTTCCCATGTAGATCTCCGCCTCAAGCCCCAGAGCAGCGCAAGCAATGGCAGTGGCCACGCCATGTTGCCCGGCGCCGGTCTCCGCTATTACCCTCATCTTACCCATCTTCTTGGATAGCAGAGCTTGACCAAGCGTGTTGTTGATTTTGTGAGCTCCCCCGTGAGCCAGATCCTCCCTCTTGAGATAGATCCTTGGCCCGCCATACTTCGCAGTGAGATTTCGAGCATAATATAGTGGGGTCGGCCTCCCGGCAAATTCCTTGAGGTAGTAGTCTAGCTGACCCTTGAATTCCGAGTCATCCTTGAACTTCAGGTACGACTCTTCAAGCTCAATGAGAACAGGCATCAATGTTTCAGGTACAAATCGTCCTCCATATCTTCCAAATTTCCCATTCAACGGTTGGCTTCCTCGATCGTTCAAATCTGAACCTCCTTTGCTTTCCTCACAAATTCAGAAATCTTCACGGGGTCCTTGACGCCCGGACGTGCCTCAACCCCAGTTGAGACGTCTACCCCGTAGGGTCTGACTGCTCTTATAGCATGGCTGACATTCTCCGGTGTGAGACCTCCGGCAAGAATCATGGGCACTGGATATATTGCATCCCTTATCTTTCTGCTGAGGCTCCAGTCATGTGTGCAACCTGTTCCCCCGAGCCCTCCGGGTCCCCAAGTGTCAACTAGTAGAGCGTCAATCGATGCTGAGTGCGTGACTAGGTTGTCAGGTGTAACGGGTGCTCTGCTGTCTACTGCCAGTATTATCTTGGTGTCAGCCGCCTGCTTCACCATGCCAACAACGCTGGGAGCCATTCCGTGCAGTTGCATAAAGCTCGGAGCCAGTTTCTGGGAGATCTCTACAATCCTTTCGAGTCCGTTGAAGATTGTCACAGCCACGCTGTCGACATTCTTAGGCAATCGGCGTATCAGCTTTCTAGTTTCTCCAAGCGAGAGATTTCTTGGCGATTCATTCACTCCCACAACGAATCCTACGGCGTCGGCTCCAGCCTGAACTGCTGCACATAAATCTTCTTCTCGCGTGACTCCACAAATCTTTACCTTCACCATCAGGCCTATGCCTCCACGAGTTCCTTTACCTTCTTCTCTGGATCGGTCGCAGACATTATGGACGACCCGACTAGGAACGCGCTTGCTCCGCTCTCCTTGAGGAATCGAATGTGATCCCCGGTGCGGATCCCGCTCTCGCTGACTACGATGTGACCCTTGTAGTTGCACGCAGCCAGAACATTCCTAGTCACTTGGAGGTCTATGCGTAGACTTGCGAGATCCCTATTGTTTATTCCGATCAGGTCAGCTTCT
>Ga0209725_1000519_pt1 | contig 23589 bp, 17 predicted proteins | sample I18A1metaG_FD_184145 | JGI IMG/M metagenome (GOLD analysis project Ga0209725, IMG submission 184145) | Lake sediment bacterial and archeal communities from Gulf of Boni, Indonesia to study Microbial Dark Matter (Phase II) - ​I18A1 metaG... | ecosystem: Environmental > Aquatic > Freshwater > Lake...
GCTGAGCCAACTTGCAGAGCCCGTCGGTTGTGACTAACCTGAGTTCCGGGTAGCCTCCCCTGACTGCGTTAACTGTCTCCTGTCCGAAACTTGCTGAAACTAGGAGGCCGCATATAGCCTTCTCATCATTAACGAATTTCCTCGCTTCCTCCAGTAGCCCTAGCCATGTTGCTGACGTCTTGCTTTCGATGACTATTCTCACGTCTCCGCAGCTCCAGACCCCATCAGCTCCTCGTAGATGATCGCCAAACTTCACTTCAAATCCAAGTCTCTCGCCTAGAATGTTAACTAGGTCTTGATGGACAAAACCATGCTTCGTCCCTTTGCCCGCTTTCTCTTGGCAATGCTTGAGACAAAGGGCAATGTCTGACACGTCAAAGTCCTTAGCTAGATTCTTTATCTCTTGGACATCCACCCTATCAATCAACTTCTCTAAGATTTGCCTGACCGATTTCTCTGTAATGCTTGACAAGAGTTGTTTCCTCTCGAACCAGTTACTGGGAAACCCGAGTCAATAGACATTACTTGCTGTGCCATTAAAAGGTAGTGAATCAACATGGTGACCGAATATCGCTAACAAGTCGAGCCTCCTAGCACAGATTGGGGAAGTCGATGGCACGCAGTGGCATCGGAACAATCATAGGGCGCAAATCAGTTAGCAAGGGAAGAGAGTATAGAAGGATATGGATCTACATTCCAACCAAAGTGAGCGAGGATACAGCCTTTCCACTAAAGGTTGGGGAACCATGCCTAGTAGAAATCGATGTAACCCGAAAATCGTTAGCGGTTAAGCCGGTGAATAGAGAACAGGCGATTAAGCTGGGTTGGAGGGCTGAACGCAAGCGAGCACCCTAATATTTCTATTCAAATCCCATATCGTTTAGTATCACTTTCTATTTGTAGGAACCTTAATGTTATAGACGATTGTATACAATGTATAATCTAAGGCGTGCGTTCTTCATGAATGAAGATACTACGGTTCGAGTCAAGAGGGAGACTAGGAGACAGCTAGCAGAGATCGGAAGCAAGGAAGAGACTTTCGACGAGATCATCCAACGCCTCATAGACTTCTACAAGAAGAATTCAAGGAGTAAAGGATCATGAATGAAGTTGCGGAGACACGCGGTCGAGCGTCGCTTTCGAACTTAGTGCGAGAAGGAAAAGTTCTTGAAGGTCCCTTTTGGACTGAGCGGGTGAGGGTTGTTTCGGTCAAGAAGATTGGATTAAACATTGAAATCCAAGCCGTCGGACTGAAGACCAACACCTTCTACCCTAGGATCTTGACTGAGTCAGATGTTTCCAAGATTAGAATCTTGGAGCTTGAGGAGCGAGATTTCTCAGGGAACGCCGAGAGCTTCTTTCTAGGAGTAGAGGCTCACCGTATAAGATTCGCTCATCAGTTTGACCCTCTTTATGCTGTGAACGTTTCGCAGATAGATCCATTGCCCCACCAGATTGAAGCTGTGTATCACTATATCCTGAAGCATCCGAGGGTTAGGTTTCTGATGGCTGACGATCCTGGGGCTGGGAAGACTATAATGGCGGGGTTGGTTTTGAAGGAGCTAAAGCAGAGAGGACTTGTAGAGAAGACGCTCATTGTTGTGCCAGGCCACCTAAGTGAGCAGTGGTTGAGGGAGCTCAAGGAGAAGTTCGGGGAGAGGTTCAGGGTCATCGATAGAGCGGTCATGGATGCTTCATGGGGTAGAAATGTATGGGCTGATGAGCCTCAAGCTATCACTTCTATGGACTTTGCCAAGCAGGACGATGTCATGATGAGCTTGGCTGAGGCAAAGTGGGATCTAGTTATCGTTGATGAAGCCCACAAGATGGCAGCTTACCAGTACGGCGAGAAGCTGTCAAAAACTGAGAGATACAGGCTTGGAGAACTCCTCTCGAAGAACACTGATTTCTTGATCTTTCTCACCGCTACTCCTCATCGCGGGGACCCTGAGAACTTCAGGCTGTTTCTTGACCTTCTTGAACCAGGATTCTTTGCTACCACAGGAATGCTTGAGGAGTCGATCAATAACAAGGATAACCCGCTATTTCTGAGACGGCTGAAGGAGGACCTCAAGGACTTCGATGGAACCCCGCTTTTCCCTCCACGTCAAGTCCAAACGATCAAGTACCGTCTCAGCGACGACGAGAAGAAGCTCTACAACGCAGTGACAGAATACGTTGAAAAGTACTATCGTAAAGCGATGGACAAGGCGAAGAGGAACGCCGCCTTCGCTCTAATAATCCTTCAACGCAGAATCGCTTCAAGTATCGGCGCCATTAGAAGATCACTGGAGAACCGTATGAATAGACTCCAAGAATTGTACAAGACAGGCCAAGTTGTGCAGGAGCAAGGCTACATCGACGCTGAGACGCTTGAGGATCTTCCTGAAGCCGAAAGGTGGAGAAGGGAAGAAGAGCTCCTTGAGAAGCTGACTTCAGCTGACACCCTTGAGGAACTCGCAGAGGAAATAAGCAAGCTGGAGGAGCTTGTCAAACTGGCCAAGGAGGCTGAGAGGAAAGAGATCGAGACGAAGCTAGTTCAGCTCCGCCAAGTGATGGAGATTGAAAAGCTAAGGAAGGCGGGAGAGAAGATGCTTATTTTTACGGAGTGGAAGGACACTCTAGACTACCTCGTCCAGAAGATCAAGGGTTGGGGATACTCACTCTGCTCCATTCACGGCAACATGAACCTAGACAAGAGAATTCAAGCAGAGAGCGAGTTTAAACATGAAGCCCAAATAATGGTCTCTACTGAAGCTGGCGGAGAAGGCATAAACCTACAGTTCTGCTGGCTCATGGTTAACTACGATATCCCATGGAACCCCAATCGACTGGAGCAGAGGATGGGTAGAGTTCATCGCTACGGACAGCAGAACGAGGTCCACATCTACAATCTCGTAGCTATCGATACGCGAGAAGGGAGGATACTTGACAAGCTGTTCGATAAGCTTGAGACCATAAGAATGCATCTTGGAAGCGACAGAGTATTCGACGTTCTAGGGGACGTACTCCCGGGCAAGAGTCTTGAGGACCTTATAGTTGAAGCGATAACGAATAAGCGCTCGATGGAAGATATCCTCAAAGACTTTGACCGCGTAACCGACGAGGAAGCGATCAAGAAACTGAAGGAGGCAACCATGGAAGGCTTAGCTACAAGACACATAGACCTTACCAAGATTCTAGGCGAAACAAGACAAGCGAAGGAGAACAGGCTAATTCCAGAATACATCGAGAAGTTCTTCCTCAGAGCATCTGGGAAGCTGGGTATTCGAGTTGAGAAGCGGGTTGACGGACTCTACAGGATACCTGGCATTCCTTACGATATGAGAAGAGTAACCTTCGAGTTCAAGACGAAGTATGGGGAGCCTTACAGAGAGTACAGCAAGCTCAGCTTCGTGAAGGAGGAAGCGTTTCGAAGACAGGCTGAGTTCATCGCACCGGGGCACCCTCTACTAGAAACCGCTGTAGAAAGAATCTTTCAAGACTACGGCATCGACCTCGAGAAAGGAGCCGTCTTCGAAGATCCCTCAGGCATTATGGATGGTTTCGTATGGTTCATCCAATGTGAAATGAACGACGGCGGCGGCAATACTGCCGGCAAGAGAATCTACGCTATCTACCAAGGCGCCGATGGAGACATTAGAGCAGTATCTCCATCGATCCTATGGGACCTGAAACCCAGCAGCGGGCATTCGTCCCACGCCTTTACGGCAGATAGAACTTTCGAAGAGAAGATTGTGGCCTACGCCATCGAGAGCATAGTTCCCACATACCTTGATGAGTTGAAGGCGCAGAGGCAGCATGACGCAGAGATCAAACGAAAGTACGGAATAAAATCACTCGAGTTCCTTATTGGCGAATCGGAAGCGAAGCTAATCGACTATGAAGTTAGAAGGGCTAGAGGCGAAACCATTCCAGACATCGCTATTCAGAATGAGCAGAGGAACAAAGAGGAGCTAAACAGAAAGAAACAGCAACTTGAGAGGCAAATAGAAGCTGAGATCCACCTGCTGCCTTCTCCTCCAAAGATAATAGGTGTCGCGGTAGTAGTTCCGAGGCTTACCGTTGATGAGCTCAAACAGGACAAGGAGATAGAGGAAATTGGCATGAGGATTGCTATGGATTTCGAATCCTCTCAGGGAAGGTTGCCTGAAGATGTTTCTGCTCAGAACCTCGGGTTCGACATCAAATCATCGTTTCAAGAAGTTATTCGGTACATTGAGGTGAAGGCTAGGGCTGAGGAGGGAAAGATAGCCTTAACGCCAAACGAGTGGCTGATGGCCAATAGGCTCGGTGAAGAATATTGGCTTTACGTCGTCGCCAAAGCCGCCAGCACACCTGAGCTTTACATCATACAGGACCCCGCATCCAAACTGAAGCCGAGCGAAGAGGTAGAAATAGTTCGTTACGTCATAGACGAGTGGAAAAGCTGCGCTGAAAAAGTAAGGAGTGGAGGTTAACCCTGCGCATGATAACAAACTATTTCGAGACCTTGGCAGGCATGCCCAGTTACTGTAGGCAGTTCAAGGACTGGGCGGTGAAGAATTTCTTCACTCGGAAGACTCAATACGGATATGACGAGAAATCAGACACGCCGACTGAGACATGGTCTTACGGTGGTCACTACTGCTATCATCCAGACTATCAGCAATGCTTAGAGACTATCAAGCGTTGCATTCAGATATGCCATGTGTTCGGAATCACTCGTTTGAATGTTCTTCAACCAAAGCTTGTGGAACGAGTTCATAGGCTCGGAGATCCCGAGGCGATTAGAACTCGCAAGGACTTCGAAGAGAACGTCGACTTCATAGCAAACACTTTCCAAACTGAAGGCTTTCCGATTGGAGGCATGATCTCACAACTCCACGCAACAGAATCGGAAAGATTGCTGGAGGCAATCCACTGCCTTTTTGAAGGATGCCGTTATTCTGCAATCGCAATGGCAGCCTCTGCCATAGAGTTCCGTTTGCTTGAATTTATGAAGCAAGTTAACCCCAACATTGGGGAAAATCTGCGAGAAAAGACGCTCGGTTCCTTAATAAACGAATGCCTAAATGACCCTACTTACTACAAGAAGCTACCAAAACGTCATCATCCACTTCTAGAGCTGTGTAACGAATTTCGAATTTTCTCTGTACACCCGAAGACCGAGTCGATCACACAGAACGAAGCCATATCCGTCATCAACCTAGCCTTTAGCTTCATCCTTGACGAGCGCTTAAGGTACATCCCCACCGAGGAGGTGAAGACTTCTTGACAAAGGCGCTCATAGAAGTCGACTTTCCGCTAAAGGAGGTCAGCGAGGAATCGGTTAGAGAGAAGAATATCAGGCATGGGCATATCTCGACACTTCATATCTGGTGGGCTAGAAGACCAGTAGCTGCTTCAAGAAGCACTATATTCGCCGCTCTCACTCCCGAACCAAAAGATAAAGATGAACTCAAGAAGAGGCTACGTTTCATAACTGAGCTTTCTAAGTGGGAGAACTCGCTTAACCAAACAATCATGGATGAGGCTAGGAAGATTATCCTCGAGTCAAATGACGGAAAACCTCCTAAAGTCTTAGACTGCTTCGCTGGCGGTGGCTCAATTCCCTTGGAAGCATTGAGGCTCGGCTGTGAAACCTACGCCCTCGAATATAATCCCATAGCCGTCCTCATACTCAAGGCGGTTCTCGAGTATCCGCAGAAGTATGGCAGAAAACAGGTTGAAGCCAAAGAAGGATTGACTCCAACCTACACTAACCCTCTAGTGGAGGACGTAAAGAAATGGGATAACTGGATTTTCGAAGAAGCAAGAAAAGAGGTCGGTAGGTTCTATCCTCCAGATTCTGACGGAGGCATTCCAGTCGGATACATTTGGGCAAGGACTATTAAATGCCAAAACCCCTCATGCGGAGCCGAGATTCCTCTTATGCGCCAGTTCTGGGTGGCCAAGAAAGAGAATAGGAAAGTAGCTCTTAAGCTGATTCCACGCAAGAAGACGAAAACCATCGAATTCAAGATTGTACAGGGGAAGGATATAGACTTCGACCCCGCCCAAGGAACTACCTCTAGGGCTACAGTTCTTTGTCCAGTATGTGGTGGAGGAGTAGGCGGTGACACGGTTAGGAGAGAAGCAAGAGAAGGCCGAATGCGGCAACGACTCATAGCAGTAGTTCTTCATAAGCCGAATCGACAAGGCAAGACCTATCGAATTGCCAAGGACGAAGACATTCAAGTACTCGAGAAAGCTAAGAACTATCTCGAAGAAAAAATCAGAAACTGTAAATGGGATTTCAAAGCTGTTCCTGACGAGCCAACGCCTTCGGGGGAAGGCCCGGGAGCTGAACGTGCATTCTCGATCCGTAATTACGGGTTGGACAAGTGGGGCGACTTATTCAACTCAAGGCAAAAATTGGCCCTCATCACATTCATTGAAAAGGTTAGAATGGCCCATGAGCAGGTGTCCAAGCAAAATCATGACCCTGAGTACGGAAAAGCTTTAGTCACATACTTAGCGTTCGGAATTTCAAAGCTTTCTGACTTCAATTCTTCACTCTCTAGATGGGCTAATCATCAAGAGAAGAGTGTTGCGACTTTCACTAGGCAAGCTCTTTCAATGCTTTGGGATTATTTCGAAATTAATCCGTTCAGCGGGCGTACGGGAAGCTGGAATATACTGTCAGATTGGGTTCGAAACTCCATCAAGAGTTGTTATAGCATACCTATAACGGCGCATGTTGTCCAGGGTACTGCCACAGCTCTGCCTTGGCCCAACGATTTCTTTGATGCCGTGATTACCGATCCGCCATATTATGACAATGTGCCGTACAGCGACTTATCTGACTTCTTCTATGTTTGGTTGAAGAGAACGATCGGTGGCCTACACCCCGAGCTTTTTGCTACACCGCTTACGCCTAAGTCCCAAGAAATCATCGTGCATACTCTAAGGCACGGCAATAGCTATGATGAAGCTAAGAAATTCTTTGAATATATGATAACCAAATCCTTTAGCGAAATTTGTCGCGTTCTGAAAACAGATGGAATAGTGACCATAGTATTTGCTTACAAATCTACGGAAGCTTGGGAAACCATAATAAACAGTTTACTAACATCGGGTTTAGTTCTTACGGCATCTTGGCCCATTCATACTGAGAAGAAGACGAGACTCAGGGCCGTGGAAAGCGCAGCGTTGGCTTCGTCGGTCTACATGGTTTGCAGGAAGAGAGGCGAGGAAGAGACTGCTTATTTCAATGAAGTGAGAGATGAAATAGATAGGCGAGTAAAGGAGAAGCTGGAGCAGTTCTGGGAGCAGGGAATAAGCGGCGCAGACTTTTTCGTCAGCGGCATAGGCCCAGCGGTGGAGGTCTTCGGAAGATATTCCAAAGTAGAGAAGCTTTCAGGCGAAGAAGTATCCGTAAAGGAGCTTCTGGAATACGTTAGGAAGGTCGTCAGCGAATTCGCACTAGGCAGAATATTGAAGAGGCCTGACCTAGGTGGCGTGGACGCTACGACAAGGTTCTACCTGTTATGGAGGTGGACCTTCAACAATTTGAGAGTCCACTTCGACGATGCTAGAAAGATCACCCAGTCGGTTGGCGGCGTCGAGTTGACGGAGATGTGGGATGGCTCAGGTTTAGTCAAGAAGGAGAAGGAGTATGTTAGAGTTCTCGGCCCCAAGGATCGAGTGTTCAGCAGGAAGGAAAAGCCGAGCACGATGATTGATGCGTTACATCAGGCTGTTGTATTGTGGGAGAAAGGAGATAGAAAGAAGCTGCAAGAGATGTTGGAGGAGGCGGGCTATCTTCAGAGTGAGGTCTTCTGGCAGGTTGCTCAAGCAATCTCCGATGTCCTACCAGAAGGCGATAAGGAGAAACAACTGATCCAAGGTTTCCTATATGGCAAGGAATCTTATGTGAAAGAACCTAGCAGAGAAGACTTTACACTTTTCGATTACATGAAGGATGAACAGAAGTGAAAGATCATGGTTAGTAAGCCTTGGTGGAACGTAGCGGTTCCACATAAAGATATTCGTGAAGGCAGGCTCGATGAATCTGTCTTTGCAGCAAAGCTTGGTGATGTGCTGAGAGATAGAGGTCCATTGGAGTACAAGGACCCCGAGACCTTCTTCAGAAAAACGCATTTGACGCTTGGCCTAGAGAGGCTGTGTGCAACTGTTGTCTCAAGACTCTCAGGTGGAAAAGGGGAAGCCTTCATACAGCTTCGGACACCGTTCGGAGGAGGAAAGACCCATGCGCTCATCGCTCTTTACCACATTTTCAAGAATAGGGATGCCGTATCAGACCTTGAAGCAGTGAAAGCAATTCTTCAAGACGATACATTACGAGAAGGCGGCATAACCAAGATTCCCAAGGCTAAGGTTGCAGGCTTCGTCGGAACAGAGGCGGATGCAATAAGGGGACTAACTCCTTGGGGCGACATAGCAAAACAGCTTGGAAGCTATAAACTGGTCGAAGAGCACGACAAGAAAAGAGTCTCCCCGGGAAAGGATATTCTCGTTAAACTACTGGAGGAAAACAAACCCGTTCTCATTCTCATCGACGAATTACTTGAATATGCGGTCAAGGCAGCAGGAGTCAGTCTGAAGGAGATTACTGGCGCCGAAGGAACCCTCAAAGGGCAGCTCCTCTCCTTCATCCAAGAGTTATCCGAAGCCATCACTTCTGTGGACAGGTGCATCGTCATAGCAACTCTGCCCTCGAGCATCCTAGAGCATTATGATGAGGCTGCCGAGCAGACCCTGATGCAACTACAGAAGATCTCAGGTAGGGTTGAAGCCATCTACACGCCTGTCGAAGGTGAAGAGGTCTACGAGGTAATCAGGAAGAGACTGTTCGACGACCTTGGTGAAAAGGCATTTCACAGAAAGGTGGCAGACGAATATCTTGAACTCTACAGGCAGCTTGGCGAAGAGGTCCCGTCTGAGTATAGGGAGGAAGATTACAAGAGAAAGATGGCGAAGGCATACCCCTTTCATCCCGAAATCATTGATAAACTCTACGAGAGATGGAGCACATTCTCCACATTCCAAAGGACCAGGGGTGTGCTACGCTTTCTCGCAGAGGTTATTGGAGACCTCTACAAGAGGGAGTATCCCTGTCCTCTAATACAGCCAGCCCACATAAACCTCGCCAACACGTCTATCAGAACTGAGCTTGTCAAACATATCGGAAACCAGTTTGAGGGTGTGATCGCATCGGACATCACTGGGCCGAACGCCAATGCACCTAGAATCGATAAGGAGATGGGGAGCGAGTACTCTAAGTTCAAGGTAGCCACAAACTTGGCCACGGCGGTATTCTTCTACTCATTCAGCGGGGCTGCCGAGAGGAGGGGGATAACCGTTCAAAGGCTTCGGGTCGCCTTCCTGAGAGAAGGTATACCATTCCCAATAGTCGGAGATGCGGTCAAGCGGCTTGACGATGAACTGTACTTCCTACACTCCGACAAATCGCTATACTACTTCCTCAGCAGTCCTAACCTGAACAGGATCATAATCGACAAGGAAGAAGCGATCAAAGAGGAGGAAATCGAGGAAGAGATCAGGAACAGAATTCAGAAGATCGCAGGCTCCGAGTTTGAAGTTCTCATCTGGCCTAGGACCGCTGGCGATGTAGGGGAAGGTAAGAAGCTTCGACTCGTGATTCTTCATCCACAGCTTTCATACGGGAACCCGAAGACGGAAGAGTTTGCAAACGAGTTGCTGAAGAAGACATCTACCGGGTTCAGGTCCTACCAGAATACGCTACTACTTTTGGTCGCTGATTCAAGCGAATACGAAGCCCTAAAGAAGAATATGAGAAGACTTCTAGCCCTAACCGCGATCAAAGGGTCACCAGACCTGATGAAGAGCTTCTCAGAAGAGGACGCGAGAACGCTAAGGACGAAGCTCGATGATGCAGATTCAGCGGTCTCAGTGAAAACGATAATGGCATATCGATACGTCGTTAAAGGATTCAACAGCGGCATCAAGGCATTCGATATGGGTATTCCTACGATCGGAGAGAAGCCCAACCTAAGCCTAAGAGTCAAAAGCTATCTTAAGGACCAAGAACTGCTCCTCACTGAAAGGGTCTCCCCAAAAGTCATTTTGGATAAGGTGTTCGAGAAAGACGAAAGCGAGAAACCTTACAGCGATGTATGGGAGGCTTTCTTGAAGTATACACACCTTCCGATCTTGGGAGATGAGAACGTTCTGAAGAACGGCATTCGAGCTGGCTTGGGGCTGCAGCTTGGCGAGAAGATATTCTTCGGAGGACAAGAGCTACCTTCTGAGATGTATGAATCAATAGTTCTTAGACCAGATGTTGCCAAATCGAGACTTGCAGAAATAGAGAAGGGCGAAGTTGGGCCACCGGAAGAATTTGAGCCAAAGCGCCCTGAAGAGGAAGCAAAAGAGAAGCCGACCGTGATAAAAGTGGTCGAGTTGAAGTTGAGGGTTCCTTGGGATAAACTCTCCGACCTAGTGAGAGGCGTGCTTGTTCCTCTCAGCAGGGAAGGAGCCGAAATCACCTTAGACCTGGACATTCAAGCTAGGGCGGAGAGAGGAATAAGCAGAAGTACTTTAGACTTGACTGTGAAGGAAACGTTGAATCAGGTTGGTGCCAAGATAATCGAAGAAAGAACAGAATAGACCTATGCTCGGCATGAGAGGGAAAGGCCACGAAAGAACTAATCTTTGAGATGATAACTCCTCAAAGACCACCCAACCATACGTTTCAAGGGATCATAGTCGATCTGACAGTTTTTAATGAAGCAGAGAGACTAGATTCATTCTTGAAAAGCAAGTTATACAAGAAGCATAGGGTTGGTGTTGCTTCAGATATCTATTTCATGATCAAAGATGAAAAGTGGGAAGAACTATCTAAGCTATTGCAAAACTGGGAATGGAACGTACAAAGGAGAAAACTGATCGAATGGCACAAGAGCCAAGAATTTCGTGCCTTATGTAAAGACATCATTGGCTCAGTTTACCCATGCAGGAAGATTCTAGAGGAACTTAGCAATGAGGAGAGAAATTTACTGGAACAAATTTCTAAAGCACTTGAGCCCGGTTCGCCTAGAATGGTCAAGATTGCGAAGGAGCTCATTATGACTTCAGTTGTAAAGAAATTTCCGGTTTTATCGTATACTAAACACGCTAAGCGATGGTTTAAGGATTGCAAAAGTGTCGTGATAATGGAGATTACGGACGCCAAAAATTCTGTTTCCAAAGCCAAGAGAGACATAAAAATGCGCATCAAAGAATCAGGCTGGAGCGGTTTCATAGGGCTCTTTATTTTCGGATGGATAGTCAATAAGGTTCTGGAAATTGCATTACCAGCCCCTGTGGGGCATATGGTTGGGTTTGCCTCCGGTGGAAGCCTCATAGTGGGTGTGTTGGCAAATGGCAAGAAGATTAAGGAGTAGAAGTCGAGCACAGTAACTCAGATCAAGCAACTGCTCGCTAGGCAATCCCTTTCAAAGGAATGCCTCATAGGCTGACTTCTAAAAAAAGTAGTCTATCGGGGATTGACCATGATCTTCTTTGCTTCCTCAACTAAGGTATACCGATCACCATTCATGCATTAGCGATCGCAAGCAAACCCAAGATTTGCAAGATTAGGAAGATAACAAATACCGACGTACCGAAGAGTAAAATTTCGCGTCAATAGACCCTCAAAGCTTTTATTCGAGATCCTCTGAGTGAGATCGAAGAAAGCCGCTGACGATACGCCTCAACAACGATACTACTAGTGAGAAGGGATGAAGCTAGGAATAGGCTTCACTTTATTCGACAACTCAATCTTGCTCTCAATCAATTCTTGGCAGAAGCCATAATATTAACAGACAGCCGATAACTCCACAAGTCTGGAAAACATCCGTCAACTGCTCAAATAGCTACTTTGATCATTCTGGAATACGCTATCTTCTCTCGATCCAGTAGTGGCCGCAGTCTTTGCATTGAAACTTTCTGTGAATCCGACCATACTTGGTCTTCTTCGGCTTAGTGACTTAACGAACATTCATCCCATGACATTTAGGACAGATAATAGGCATAGTCGGAACAAACCCTCTAAAGGCAGGTTCCTCTCGTTAAGACATATTTCACAATATCAAACGTAGTGCATTTGTCATGAGCTTATGCTCTGATTCAGTGATCCTTCCAATCAAGTTTGCTCCAGAGAGACGAGTTGATTTTCAGGCCAAGCCCTTTTTATGTCCCAAACGATGGCGACGTGGCTTGGCTTTCCAAGTTTGGCAATTCTTTCCGCGATAGGAGTTGCCACTGTCTGACTTGTCACGACATAGCCTAGTGCGGCCAAGATTCCTATTAGCGCCGCAGGAAGGTCTGCCGCCAATGCCCCTACGATCCCAAGAATGCTTATGACAGAGAACCCAAAACCCAACTCCGTTACTTTCGTCAGTCTTTCCATTCTGGACATGTAACTGGCCGTTTCCTTCCACACCTCTTCCACTGCGTGCGACCTATCGAGAAGTTGGTCAGTCGACATCTTCGCAGTGACAGCCTTATCTAATTCTCTTAGAGCATCCCGAGCTTTTTCATAATCTGGATAGATTTCCAGCGCTTGGTTAAGGCCTTTTACCCTAACCAAATCCAATTCAGTGACTAAGCATCGACCAACATCTGATGGAAAAACATTGATTTCGGGCGGCTCAAGACCTCTAATACGTTCATGAGTTTCGTCAATTACAGTTCGGTCCACGCAATGTACGCCATCCAGTGAGTAGTATCTTGGGCCAAGTATGAGCAAACGGTAGAAGTCCAGTTCAGAAGCTGCCGCAGACGGGTTGGCGAGTGCCAACGTATTGACTCTTTCTACGATATCATCATAACCCAAAGCGCAAAGTTGGGCATAGGCCGCAATTGAAAGCTTCTCCAGTCTGATTTCCGGGGAATCATAGAACTTCAACTCGGGTTGAACTTGAGCAATCTTCTTGTCTGTCGAAGAAAAAGCTCCGCCAAAGAGTTTGAGCCCGGCTTGTCTGTACTTTACTACATTGTCTTCGCCCGCTAAGAGCGAATCGAACCACATACTTCTGATACTGCCTGAGGGAGGTTCTTTCTCTAGGAGATGATCCAAGTAGCCTAAACCAACGTACCGGACAGGCCTAGCTGCGAGCCTGATGCAGACTCTTCTCTGTTTCTGCAAGTCTAACAATTGATCTACCGTTACTCCGTACATCGCTCTGAAGCTTTCGGGATCTCGCAAAGGTCCTACTGTGACGATCAACCTGTTGTAGAAGGGTACAAGTGCATATACTGGAGCTCTGGGCTCAATGGAACTTCCATAGGGGGATTCCAGCTCGAACTCTGGATAGAAATCCTTCATGGATATCTTCTTGCCATCTAATCGTCTTGCTATTCTTGCGGCAATCTCATTTTCTTTAGCATCGTAGTTTTCCGCAACTTCCCTGTCCATGAGAAGTCAATGAAGGCAGAAGGTTGATATGAGGTTACTGCTTGGAGAAGAAGTGAACTTTGAAATGGGACTTTGGAGAATTATTTTCTGGAGAAACACGAAATGTCATTTGGTGATGTTGTCAATTTTCTTAGGAAAAACGACACTCAGAATGCTAAATCGGTTTTGAATAGGCTCATTAGTGTTGACCCCCAAATATTCTGGGGCGAGTTCGCCCGTTCAATGGAGCTAGATCGGTTAGATTCCAGTAACGTCACTTTTAGAGATTGGCATACATTAGCACGGTCCTGTATTCAGGAAGGGACATTAGCAGGATTGGATATTGCGCAGAGGCTTTATTCTGTCCAGATTCAAAAAGAAAATGCTTTAGAGGCCGCCATAGATCAAGCTCAAGATATCGCCGAAAAGGATCGCCTTGAAGCAGTCAAGAAGCAGATGGACTGTAGCTTAAGCAGAGATTATTGTCAGCTTGGAATAGTCAAGATGTTTATAGGTGCAAGGAATTTAGACCCTGAAATACTGGCAGAAGCGGAAAGGAATTATTTAAAAGCATACGAAGAAGACCTAAAAGAACCAACGCCTCGCGCAGGACGAGCAGGGTGGAATCTATCTTCATCTATGCTATCGAGGGCACAAGTTCATCTGGCAACGCACGATTATTTACCCTCTTTCTTGGTGGGGTGGATAGGCGTGGAGATGAGCTTGAGGAGGATCTGGTCAGCAAACATACCGGTCTTCAAGTATTCGGACAAAGAGAAAGAAGTTTTGGATGACTGGGACATATACTACATCATTCAAGCTCTCTATATGCTTAAAAAAATAAACACCGATCAGAGAGAAAGATTAGACAGAGCAAGGGCGTTCAGAAATAAAGTTATACATGCAAAGGGGAAGCTACCAACAAGAGACGACGCCATAGAGATCATGAGTCTCGGCAATGAGCTCTTACAGATCGACACGCCAGAGGGCGCGTTTTATCAGGTCAAATTGGGATGATGGTTGTAGAACATCTTTCTGCTAGGCTTAAACTTTACATCGCCTACCTTTACGTTCCCTGCGGTCTTCGCCGTTAAGAGACGTAAGGATGTATATTTCTTTGAATATCGCAAGATTTTTCTAGCTGCGAATAAGAACTGTTTCAGGAGATCAGTTTTGAACATTTTCGGCAAGACATGTCCTATGTGTAAGAAGGGAAAGATGAAGCCTTCCGGAAAGATCAAACCAATTAAAAGTATTGGTCCAAAAGGGCGCCGCAGTTACTACGGAACAAAGAAGGTTCTCAAGTGCCCTAATTGTGGCTACCGGACTATTGAGAGTTGATGACTTGTGAAGATGGGCGCAAGTATCGGAGGACTAGACTCAACATACGACTTAGTCTTCCGTCTCCTCTCCCAGAGTTCTTTGAAACAAGTGGCGAGAGAGATTCATCCTCCGATCGCTCTTTCATCGTCTTCCACTGTTCTGCGCAATGAAATCATTCGCTTCGTTAGTAGAAACTACGGGGAGAAAGCAACAATATTCTATCCAGCACTGACAAAACTAATCTTAGATAACGTAGGCACTAGGCACCTGTCCTCGGACCTTGAAGAGCCGAGCGGAGAAGAAGATCTAAAACCTCTCATGAGAAGAGCAATCAGAGGTTTAGAGTTCGAAGTCTATGATAGAGAAGTGCGAATTCCTCCGGCAACAAGAGCGGACATGGTCGGATATAGACGAAGAGGCACGAGACATATAACGAAAAAGTGGCTCGGGCTGAGAAGCGAAACCGAAACCGAATGGTGGTATGAGTTTCTCGGAGTTGAATTGAAAACAGCAAAGCGGGGAAAAGATCCGATGTATCGGCAAGCTTCAGTATACGCTCAGTACTTCGACAATGCATTCACAGCAGTGACTCCGCTAACCCTTTTAGAGCAAGGATATGATTTCTTCCGGAGTTTCTACAAGGAGATGAAAGACAAGGGAATTGGGATAGTACTAACAACAGAAAACCGAGTTCTGGGCACCATACTCGCATCCAAAGAGAACCCTCCGTCTGTTTCTAAACGGAGATATCTATACAGAGAGATGAACCTCTGAGACTGATTGGGCTTCGTTTTCAGAAAAAAATTAAAAAATTCCGGAGCTAATAGAACCACATGGCCCCGTTTTTCGCAAAAGCACAAGTCTAGGCTTGTGTGAGAGGCCTTTTTTCATTCATTACTTGAGTTTATAGTAGTTTGTTAGGAAGAATTCTCTCTTTCCCTTTTTGACTTGCATCTCTACCTTTCCTTTAAAATACAATTCGTTGAGCCGATATCGTATCCGATTTCGGAAAGCTCGGTCAGCATCCACATGAAGTCTCTCGGCTACACCTTGGGCCACTTGGAACACGTCCGCGAAATCCCTTGCTTTTTCAAGCTCCTCAAGGATCAGCTTCATGTAGCCATCTCCCTCCTTTGTCCTCAGCTCCCAAGAGAACTCTCCTTGCTTAACCGTTTTTTCAAAATTATTTCCACTATAGACTACTTCAATCTCTAAGGTATGCTAGAAACCACATGGTCCTAGATCATTTCTTTTAAGCCTTTTTACTTTAGGATTTCCTCTGACACTTCTCTAATATCACTGAGCGTTTCGGCCTTTTCCAGTTTTTTCAAAAGTTTTTCAAGTTCTGTCAACTTTCGGATTCCCAAAATACCGTATGTCAAGTAATAGTAGAAAGCCACCAAAATAAACAAACCTAGAAAGATCAGTGTGGTTTCAAAATTGTATTGGAGTACTAGATCGACAGCTCCTACAAAAACAGCAAGGGCTATCGCGGAAATAGTACCTTTCGTTATTTTGTCAACCAGTTCCGAATAGACGTGAGGAACGGATTCTCGAAGCGAATGCCAAAGAGAGGTTACCTCGAAAAGATACTTTTTATCTTCGTCATCGAGGCGCAACATTTCGATAGCCTCCTTCGGCAACTTCGATCTTTCCAGTTCTTCAAGGATTTTTCCCGTTTCATTGGGCCGTGTCGTTATTAAACCGATAATCATGTCAACAGCGTTCATGTCGATACGTTTCTCTTGCAAAAGCCTTCCGAGAGCCCTGGCATATTTTAAGCCCGCTCTCCTGGGAAGGCTCTTAGATATACTTTCATCAACAATATCGTTTTTCTCGCCAATCACCTTCTCGGCTCTATCGTCTAAAGACTTAGCTACTGTCCGAAAATACAAGAAGACAATGACTGAAGCACCCACAATGCCACCTAGACCCAAGAAAGCTCCGACTTGAACCAAAATCGTCGCCACGATTTAGGTTAGTCAGAGATCCTTTAAATATGTTCATGAATCTGCGGACGCTGACTCTCTACAGGACCATATGAGAAAAGAGCCGCTAGTTAGACTTCTGGGGGTCTTCTAATCACGATCTTTCCGTTCGATAGTTATTTGACTAGGTCCCAGACCATCTAGTCGACTTTCTCAGTGGTCTCTTTGGGTCAGTTCTCTAGCCCAAGCCGTTGCACGAGCAATAAATCTTTCATCGCTGGCACCGTACTTATGAAGCAACTCATGCAGGATCGTTCGCTGAAGGATCTCGAAGAAAACAAAATCGAAGTCAAGCCTAGGAATTCTCTTAACCGCCTCTTCGGTTAACTTCGCAATTTCATCTAGGTAGAGTTCAACCGTCTTCATCAGATTAGTGGACTGAATGCGCTTGGTCACGTACTTATCTTTCTGGCCGTTCTATGAAACTGTCTTATTATTAGAAGCAAAATGCCCAGCGCTACCGAGAGCAGAAGAAAGACAATCCAGATTACTATCTGTTGAGGATATGGGAACAAATATAAGCTATTAATGAAGTCCGGGATCGACATCATGAGGAGGAAAATTCCAATTATATCCGAGATGACGGGAACACCTAGCCTTCTGAATATGTAATAGCACCCGAGAATAGTGAAAAGACTCACGGACAACTGCCCTAATACTACAAGTCCGAAATTCCAAGAAGCGTATCTAAAAATCAATTCACGCACTGGTCCAAGCAGATTAATTCTTCCTGATATCGACACAACGTAAACCGAAACCAACAGAGAAATTACGTGCAATGCGAAGCCAATCCGATATACTGCTCGAATAACCTTGTCCAGAGAATGCTCCTGAATACTCTGCAGAGAATTCCACGCCTGACGAAATGACCTTATTTTAACATGACTGTACATATAGTGGATAGAGTGGGTCAGAACACCTGCAAGCAACATGCCGGACACCGACCATTCCAACGAAAGGAACTTTTCCACGGTATATGTAGTGAATAAAAGAGCTGGGTTGACGTAGAAAGTGAATACTATAAAACAAGTAAACGCTATAGAAGATGCAGCCGCAATAGCGTCGCAAACGACATGGTTCACATTCGTTTTGTACGACACCAAACTGAACGCGAAAAAGAAAACCGATGCACCAATTATGCCATACATCAAAGCTTCTGTAGTCGAGATATAGTGTCTGCCGGGAGGAAGAGTGCCTTGTGTAAGCGCAAAGTAGCCTATTGCCAACAACAATACTGCGATGTATATTGAGAATCTATACTCTAGCTCGTCCTTATCTGTCTCAAGAAATCCTGAGAAACCGATCATGAAGAACATGAACAGAATGGGTGTTATTGTTGCGTAGGCCTGCCACGAGGGACGCTGAAATGCAAATGTGACCCTCATACTAGGCAAATCTTCTTCCTTCCGCGAAATAGGCTGCATATCAAGAGGGCCTTCCCATTGAATATTGGTCGGCCAAACTGGCGAAACTGTAATCGAACGATTACCTATTGGAAGGGTATTATTATCTAGGGGAATACGGAAGACAAAGGTAATGTTGAATTCGTACCGGTCGAAAGGGTAGAGCTCAGGACTGCCCCTAAAGAACACATTCCACCTCTTCTCCCTCATCTCCTCCTTGACTTGGTAAAAGTTCCCACCGCTTCTGGTCAGATTAAGTTCTCCTACATATGACCACGAGAATGAAAAGACATCGCATAAGACGTACTCATTAGTGGGGATAAAATTGAATTGTATAGTTGGCGAAAACCGCATGCTTGCGCGTCTCGTTGTCAGATTGAGTTCATATACATCGATTTGTACGTTGCATGAAAGTACCGACAGCGGGTCCTCGTGACTTCCGTTGTAGGTTGTGCCTTCAACTGGTTGAACTGACAACGCAGAAACGCAGAACAAAACAGACATAAGGACTGCAAGACCAATTTTCCCACTTATGAACGCAAATCGTTGCATGCCAATTCATCTAGCTCTGTAAATATCCAAACGTCATCGCTACCAACGGTTGTTTTGTTCACAGAGAGTTCCGTCGGCAATGTGAACTATCGGTCTATCGTGTGGCAACGTTTCACCACTCACTTCGGCGATGGCACTTTGAGAATTAGACCAGCTTCGGGGTCTAAGATCGAATAGCGGGCAACTGTCTTCACTATAACGTCCACCTTCTCGTTAGCTGGTCTGATATCGACAGTCACCCAGTGTTTGTCAACGGGGTCTGGCTTTACAATCCATTCGCCAAGCCGCTGATCCACGAATATTAGGCTATCGAATGGAACGTACTTATTTGACCAGAATACTCGAACTTTTGTTGATCCGATGAATAGAAAACAATCGTGATCCTCATATAAGATACAAACTTTAGCCTCCTTGCTTGCGTGTAGCACCAAATAGAAATCCAACGGTATGAAAACCGTGCTAGGTGCGAAACTAGGTCCCGCTTCTCTTATCGCTTGTGAAATAGTTTCAAAAGAGAGACTCTGCTTATCACGTCTATTCTTAATACCCTTCTCGAGCGTCTCAACTAGGTATTTCTCCTCTCCTAAAGCTATGCTTCTTCCCACGCCGAATATTTCTGGAGATATGTAAGTCGTTCCTGCTGAGTACGAGTCAATGAATATGTCGGGCTCAGCAAAAAAGCGCATGCCAATCTGGGCAAATGGTACTTTATCCAAGGGAGTAGCCTGTCTCCAACTAACGGCCTGTTTAATTACGCTTGTATAGTCGTATTCTTCTCGAACATTTTCTCTGAATTTCTTTACCCTCGATTCAGTCAGAGTCAACTTGGGCTCAACCATAGAAAACCCTCCTTGGCAACCTCTGTCCTATGGGCAGGTGTGAAGCTGTGCGCGAGTAGAAAATGCTTCTCCTAACTCTACAGACAAGCTCATCGCACTTCCTTCGATATTGCCTTTGACCAAATCCTACCTTCGTAGCTCCAGAGTTCAAAATGTGGAGAACCCTAGATCTCTTTTGGACAAAGGCAACTACAGGTATTCGGAAGCGATAGAGAGCTCTTTCCACCTCACCAATGAACTTGACGCTTCTATGTGTTCCTTTAGTGTAGACAGCGACGATAGCATCGCATCGGCCCTCTATCTCGAAGATCTCTTCCTGTCTGTCTAATGGAATCTCACCTATCGCCCCTGGCAAGGCAATTCGAGGCCTCATCCCGTTATTCCGAAGGCATTCAGCCACAAAACGAGCGACTGCTTCGCCGTGCTTCCCTCCATAGGCTATGAAGACGTTGTAGGGTGGCAACGGACAGTAGTACCCCCGAATACTCCTAGGTTTCCGCTTACTCTTTTCAGAAACTCATTTAATATATCGTGGTTCGTTTTAAAAGGCATCACGTGTCGCAGACCTAAACCGTACAAGTCCCCTAGCAAGAGCCAAAACCATTGGAAAAAAATTTAGCGCCAGGTCCTAGGCGTAGAGGGGTTAAGGTGTAAACCCGGATGCAGATGTCGCTTCTAGAGCGTTGAGGGCGGTGCGTTAAGGTTGTGGGTTAGGTTCTTGCCTCACGCGGTATAAAGGGGACCTAGGCGCAGCGGTTTAAACAAATAGGCCTTATATGGAGAAACTGCGGGACCTTGAAGGCCGCTTGAAGTTTCCGCCAATAGGGCTCAGGTGCAGCAACACTCTTCAAAAACCGGTCCGGCCAAGAGAAAAAAGAGGGGTTTTGTGGGGATATCGCTACTCGCGAGTAGTTCAAATGTACGCCAAGGTTTCATAGTGTACTAAGAGGGTTTTCCGCACGAAAATCCACATGACCTAAACAAACTCGTAGTTTCCCGCAGTCTCAAGACCGTTTTTGTAGGTGATATTCTTTGCTCTAACCAATCTTGCTGGTATCCGTATGTTATCGCCATCGATGACCTTGAAGTTATCATTAATCCTATCTTCAAAAGCGTTGCATAGTGCTAGTAGGCCTGCTTGAGTTCCTGTAACCTTCAGTCCCGCCACAATCAAAACGGTCTTTGTGGGATTGTAGGGATTGGGTAGAAGTTCTATGAATCCAATATCACGTTCCTCAGGTTCTCTTCTGAAAAAACATCTGCCATCGACTTCATCAACTATTTCTTCGTCGTCATTTGGCTTCCTGAAACGTATCGGAATACCATCTCCGTAGATTTCTAGGATTTCCCTGGTAAAGGAATTTACAAGGCCCGACCCCACGGATATTATGTTGAAAGACTCTTTAGTTGGAGTGTCCAATTGAATCCCTTGTCTACCATACGGAAAAACGATTTTGGTCTTTTCGCTTTTCATTTCAATATTTCTTTTTGCCGTTTCGAATGCCATTTTTGAAGCTAGAGTTAGTAGGTAGTCAAAGTCGCCTCGCAGCCCGGTACGCAAAATAGGATATTCTTGCTTGTTCTTTTTCATGAAGTCCATGTATTCATCATAGTCCCTTTTTCCTTCTCCAAAGACAAAGATAACATCAAACATGCCATCTTCAGTAATGAACGGGTGAGGAAAATCTCTTAAAGAGAAATTGGAATCCGCAAAATTGTATTGTTCAGGCCTTGCTGATAACCTCTCTGTGCCTAATACCTGTAAATATAGGATGCTAGAGATAGGAATCATTAATCCTTCCGGAATTGAAAAAAGGAGAACGCTCTTATCGAATGTCTTTACGTTCCCAGTGATTACCCTACCATTTTTAAGGTAAACCTTGGTTAGCTTATTCCTATATTTTCTATCCTCAACGATATCTTTTATTTTTTCGAAGATTTCTCTAGCAAGAATTTCGATAAGAATTGACGCGTCCGCACACATAGGTTAGATCATATCAAAAAGGCGTCTTTAAGTATACCCCTCATCTGTGATACATAGGGACACTGAGTTTGAGTTACAAACGCAGGAAGAAAGGCCTCTATTGCCCGCGCTTGCCTCCAACGACGAGACAGGGAATTGTTACACACTACAGAAAAAAGGGATTTCGCACGTCACCGACTCTGGAAGCTGGCGCAGGAGCTACATTGACTTTTGATAAGCCTCTTCCCTCAGGGGGTAGACTACACGTTCGTGTCTTTGAGAAACCAAGGCATTTTGTGATCAAGACCCATAAAGATAGAGTAGATCCGTATAAGAACGCGCTAGGACACCTTACTGAGGCCATGAGCAAAACAAGAAGAAACTATGTCTGTAGGATACGCAAGAGAAAGATCAAGGAAAAGAAAAGCTGGTGGCCATTCTAGGAACGTTCTACCGCCAGCGGAAAACAGTGTGAGTTCGAATCAAATCTTCTTGAATATTCCAGCAACGTTCTTCTTTTTGCATTAACCTTCTTTCCAAGAACTCATCTGACTGCAGTGTGTTTTGTCAACTAAGGCGCATTATTCAAGCGACGTCGAAAACCTTGTTCAACGAAAAAAAGAGAGGATTTGCGGGAGACATCGCCACTCCGCATCGTTATAGCCTTAATCATTCACTTTTCACTATAATTGTTCACTTTCGTCTCCGGAATAGCTTGCATCCATCCATATCTGTGACGTACTCGAAGCCAGCCTTAACCAGTTTCCGAGCTTCCAGATGATTTCTCACCCGTGGACGCTCAAGGCGCAATACTCAGTTTGCAAGGGCCTTCTACGAGATAGTGTAATAACGTATTTCCCTTCCATTGCCGCGTTTGACATTTCTGACAGTGAATTTTCCTATACTCACCATTTTCCTAAGGTATTCGGTCACGAAGCTCCTGTTGATTCGAGTTAGCATCGCTATTTGTTTGATGGGAACTCCCCTTGAACCGGCTTGCTCTACCGCCTCGTAGATAGCAAGCCATCTACCAACGATTTGAGTCGCGTATCTATCTAGGCTACTTTGCTTTCTCCAACATCCAGGGTGAAACCATACTTCATCCTGGAGCGCTTCATCTCTACGCGGCAAAATATCGTAACCAACAACGACATCACTAATTCTTACTGGAACGCGGATACAATGCTTTCTAAGGACAACAGCCGAACCTCGTATAGTTTCCTGACACGCTTGGCACAACACCTCTGTGCTGCCGACCTTTTCAACCCCAATCCTATAACCCTGTCGCATCCACTCCGGTTGCCTCTTGCCCTTACTCCTAGTTGACATTTGAATCATTCTCCTGCAGCTCTTCTAATCACGATTTTTCCGTTGCTCAGTTCCCTGACCAAATCCCAGCCCTCATCAAGATAGCTTGTAAGCTCGTCTTCAGTTACGATCTTGGATTCGAAAGGTTTGCCGCCGTTTGCCGCATGTTTCTTCTCTTTGCCGGTCTCAGGACGTTTTAGTATTCCGAGTTGGGCGATCTGATCGTCTAGGATTTTCAGCTGTTCATCAGTCGTTATGGGCTGAGGCGCGCGTTTAGCTATCTCAATTCGCAATAGATGGTCAGCGTCTAAGCCTGCTGCTTTAAGAATCCTCTTCGCCATATCGAGTTGAAGCCTCTTCTCATCAATGGTTTGTTCGGCTTTCCAGATTAAAGGAAAAATCTTAGTCTTATAGACTTCTCTAAGTTTCTCAATATTCTCTTTGCTATAGTACTTCTCAACGCCCAACTCGCGGCCTTTCAACATGGCTCTCCATTCAGGGCTGATATCTCTCGCTGAATCGATTGCGTTGAAAACATATTTTCGGAAGCTCTTAAGCGTGATCGGTTGTTCAGCTGGTCCACTTGGTCTAATTGCTTGTTCTGCTACTGCTCGCTGGTAGATTCGGCTTGGCGTAATTATGAACCATTCAGGGGTATAGGGCCATATTCTTCCTTTCGCTTCGCCTTGCTTCGCCTTAAGTTGCTTAAGGATCTGCACACCTCTTCTTCCGATGAAGGCGATTGGCTCAAACTTCTTCGGGCCGGATTCCGTCGGCCGCAAGCTGGGAGGAATCTGAATATGAACCG
>Ga0209725_1000521_pt1 | contig 23559 bp, 25 predicted proteins | sample I18A1metaG_FD_184145 | JGI IMG/M metagenome (GOLD analysis project Ga0209725, IMG submission 184145) | Lake sediment bacterial and archeal communities from Gulf of Boni, Indonesia to study Microbial Dark Matter (Phase II) - ​I18A1 metaG... | ecosystem: Environmental > Aquatic > Freshwater > Lake...
ATCTGCAAGTACCTGAACCCTGATACTCTGAAGTTGGCAGATAAGAAGGTTAAACTATCCTTAAGGGACGAGCGAGGAGAGGTTAAGGAGTATTTTATCATACCCTTGAAAGATCCAAGACGTTCGCTTCTGATATCAGCTGAGATAGAAGAGAAAGAACGAAAAGTATGGAACGACAAGACTCAGCAAGCGGAGAACCTTTGGGAATAGAAGACATGAATATACCTTGCTCTCGACTAGGCTACAGGAAGCAACTCGATCAGAGACAATAACGGTATGCTCTCGATCTTGTCTCTACCAGTCTTGTTCACTAGAACCGCCACAGACGTTGGCTTTGCACCTGAGTCGTCCAGAATCTTTATGGCAGACTTGAAAACCTCCCCAGCGCCGGCGATAGTATCTACGAGCAGAACCTTCCGATTCCTTGGGTTACAAAATGACGGGTTGATAACGCCCGGCTGCTTGCTCTCTTCTATCCCTCCATGCACCCTTATAGCTGAAAACGGTTTCCCCAACTCTTCCGCAACGATATATCCTAGGAGCATTCCACTTCCTCCGATACCTGCAACGACTTCTGGATCATCACACTCTCCCTTCTCGACCGCTTCATGGACCAAGTCAGCCAAGGCCCAGCCTGCGAGAGAGAGCCTCCTAACACTCGAGCCAACATGATTCCAGTCAACGAAGACCTCGTGTGGGGCAGGCTTCCCAACCCTCTCTTTCCCCCGAAGGAGAAGCCAAACAACAGTATCTGGTTGAACCCCTAGCTCCTCAGCAATCTCATAGGTTGAGAGGCCCTTGGACTTGAGCTCATGAGCCTTTCCAACCAACTCCTCAAGCCTGTTCAAAACTGCCGCCTCTGGAACAAGCCGTTCCAAACCAGTATTCGGCTCCCACTGTTTATAAGGTATCGTCTGGAGACACAGAGAAGATCCAAGCCAAGTCACCTCTACTACAAAGCCGAAGGCGACGAGAAGTGGGTGTAGAATTCCAGATAACCTCGAATGAAATCTGCGGCCCCTTCAACCTAGATCATACGATGCAGAGCGGACAAACGTCAGAACCATGTTGGCAAAGGATAGGTGGCGCTTACTGGGATGCTGACGTAATCGAGGGGAAGCTGGTCGGATACGAAGTATATCCGTGCTCTGACGCTGAGAAACCTTCTCTAAACGTCCGCCTGATAGACAAAGACGTCGGTGAGGCTACGGCGAAGTCGGTAAAGACCCGTTTGATTGAACTCTTCAGGCTACGAGATGACTTGCCCTCATTCTATGAGAGATATCGAGCAGAAAAGATCTCCCAGACATTCAAAGGGTTTAGCGGTTTAAGGTTGATGAAGGCCTCAAACCCGTTTGAAAGCCTCATCTGCTCGATCTGTTCGCAGCACTCGTCGGTGGAGCAGTGGAATAGGACGATCCGTTGCATCCGAGCTTTCTTCGGAGAGAGGTTGAGGCTACCAAACGGCCTATCCTCTCACCTCTTTCCATCTCCTGAAACACTGGCCGCAGCCTCGGTAAGGAAGCTTGAACATTGCCAAGCTGGCTATAGATCCAAGTATATTCTAAAGGCCTCTCAGATGATAATCGATGGGAGGCTCGACTTAGAGCAGTTGAGAAAATCACGCTACGAGAATGCAAAGGAAAAGCTGATGGAAATCCCCGGAGTCGGACCGAAGGTGGCTGACTGTTTCCTACTATACGGCCTGGGCCAAACGAGAGCTGCGCCCGTTGACATCTGGATTCACAGGATAGTTCCTAAAGTGTACTTTGGAGGAACAAAGATGACCAAGGATGAGGTTGGAAAGTTTCTTAGAGAGAGGTTTGGAGAATGGGCTGGACTTGCGCAACTGTACCTATTCCATTACGGTCGAATTCACTCGAGAACCCTCTTCCCACCCGCTACGAGGCTAACAATCAAAACGAACGTATAGTGTAGATGTGTGTGAAGAGTATAGGTGCCAGGACGAGCATTACCTCGGACCTGAGACTTGAGACGTACCCCTGCGAGCCAGAGACTTTTTCGAAACTCTTCTCCTAAGCTCCGTCCCACAAACTTCGCACGTCATCCTTGAGCGATCTTGAGGGTACTTTCTGTAGCACGCAGGACAGTACAGCACCCAGCCGAACCTCTTCGTGATCCCGAAAGTCGCGAGTGAAGCATAGCCCAAGGCCAAGTGTTCGGCCACGTTTTGAACCGCATAGTCATCACTAACTATGGTTGGCATCATCCCCTCTGACTTGAGATCGATAGTCAAAGCCAGTACTTGAAAGTCTGTTTCGGATAGGGCAAGCTTTTCGCCAAGCTCCAGTGAAGCGTTACGGACGGTCTCAAGAGAGGTCTTCGTGGGAGTTCGAACGGTTAACTTTCCAGCCTCTCTCGAAGCGTCGGAACGAAGGATGGCGAGGCTTCGAGTCGAAAGCTCTCCGAGAACCGCTGGAACAGAGAAAGTTTGCATAGTAACGGAGGATGGGTTGAATCCCATAATGAAAGCCGTAGTGTCCAGGACTAGAACCTTATTCTCCAAGAGCTATTCACTGAGGATTCTTCCAGTTCAAGAGCGGATTTGGTCTACAGCCGATGCCCAATATATCTTGATGGATGTGCCCATTCCAAGTGTTTTGTGACACTCAAATTACCCTGAACTCTCTAGGCTGGAGTCGGGAGAGACTTCTTGAGAGTAGAGGTGCCTCAAACCTTACGAAGACCGCTTTGTGCTTCGACTTCCTAACATTCAATGGAATTTTGGGATAGAGCCTGCGCTGGTAGCGACCGTCAACAACAACCTCCCCTTGAGGTCGTTCGTCCAACAGGGAGATCTCAACAGTTGACTTTGAAGGGATAACGATGGGTCTAATAGGTTCGAAGGGACAGACGAACACTATAACAGCCGCTTCCAGCGAATTGTCGAGGATTGGTCCTCCAGCTGACATGGCATGCGCAGTCGAGCCTGTTGGGGTAGCAACGATCAGGCTGTCAGCTCTACACTCGACCAGTTGGCGATTTTCTAGGCGAAGGCTGAAGCGAAGCATCTTCGAAGGTGATGTTGAAGTTACAAGAGCCTCGTTCAACGCATCGGCCAGCCATCTATCATTAGAATATACCGACAGCTTCGAATGGTCCTCGAGCTTATACTTTCCCGCGAGGTAGCTTTCTATGGCCTTGACTGCGTTTGCTGGCTCAACCTCGGTAAGGTAGCCTCTCCGACCCATATTTATGGATAGGATCGGAGTATCAGGCTTTGGAATGTTTATACAAGTCTTGAGAACGGTCCCGTCTCCGCCGACAGTGACGATCAGGTCCGCGTTCATCTTTGAGATCGGGTGGCCCTGATCCCAATTCTCGAGTCGAGCCAATTCAGTCTCTGGAAGAACCGCGAGCCCCTTCGATGTGATGAACTTGTAAATCTCCCTTGCTTTCGCAAGGGCATCGTGGTCGTCCAGACGTGAGACGACGCCTATCCTCTTCGGCATCTTAACTCGTTCACCACTCTACAATGCATTCCCATTTTAAGTTTGCAAACAACCCTTTGAGCAGTGACGCTAAGATGGACCTATACTTGGAGGCCTCTTCCTGCAGCTAACGCTGGAACTACATCAGATCAGGCTAAATAGTTCTCGTTAAGCACAAGCTAGTAGCCCAAACGGTTTCTATTGTACGGTTCAATTCAAGGCGGATGACTTGCCCGAAGCCTCCAACAGTATTGCAACAGGTTGCCCCACATTGGACAGACTGTTGGAAGGAGGTATTAGACGTGGCGAGGTGACTCTCGTGTATGGAGAAGCCGCAACAGGAAAAACCAACCTTGCGTTACAGATCTCAGCGCAGACCGTTAGAATTGGGAGGAAAGTCATTTACGTCGATGCTGATCAGTCATTCACCCATCAACGGTTCTATCAGATCGCTCCAGAAGCAGAAGAACAAAGCCACAACATAGTGATATTTACTCCAGAATCCTTTCTCGAACAAACGAGAATAATCGAAAGTCTAGAAAAATATGTTACCGGACTTACATATCTAATCGTTGTCGACGCGGTTACGACGCTATATCGCGCTACGCCAGCTACAACAGGAGAACGGTTCGCGTTGAATCGTGAACTCAACCGACAACTCGCCTATCTAGCCTCGCTGGCGAACAACCGTAACATCACGACGCTTATCTCCAGCCAAGTTCATACAAGGCTCAACACTGCATTTGCGACCATCGAACCGGTCGCCCGAAGAACACTCTTTCACTGGCCAGAGACGATCATTCGCCTAGAATCAACAGCCAAGAAAAACGTGAAGCGAGCCGTCATAGAAAGGTACCATTCAAAAAATAAACCAGACATACTTTGTTACCTGACATTGACTGAAAGAGGCTTCGAATAGACTAACACTTATCTCTCAACGTAAGGATATCGTTGGGATTGTAGGCTGAGCAGAGAACTATGGAGATTACGTTCACCCTTAACGACCTTCTATCAGCTATCTACTTCATCATACCGGCCTACATCGCTAACTCAACACCAATAATCTTCGGCGGAGGAAGAGCCATAGACTCCAGTCGAACTTTCACAGATGGACAGAGGATATTTGGTCCTAACAAAACCGTTAGAGGATTTATCAGCGGACTATTTTTCGGATCACTTGTCGGCGTTATCGAGGACTTAACTGTACTACAAGGTATGACGCAATGGTGCTTCCTGGTGTCACTGGGCTCTCTCTCAGGAGATCTTGTTGGCGCATTCGTGAAGAGGCGAATGAAACTTCCACCAGGGTTTCCTCTCCCGCTTATGGATCAGCTCGACTTTGTTTTGGGGGCTCTACTATTCTCGTACCCCCTCCACAAGCTAAGCGCTAACGCAACCTTCATCGTGCTCCTCATAACGCCACCACTTCATCTGGCTACGAACATGGCGGCCTACGCCTTGAGGCTGAAAAATACTGCTTGGTAGATTGGAGCTAGCCAGCTCCTATCTTGTCTTGAAGCAGGGTATTGGTGTAGTAAACAACTATAAGGATGATTACTATCCCGACTATTAGAAGCAGGTATGCCTGTCTCGGCCTGTAGGCCAACCTTGTACTTCTCAACAGCATATAGAAGCCGACCATGCCGATAATGTAGAGGATGCCAGAAACGAGGCTCTCGTTAATCGTCTGCATATTTATGCTTCCACGATAGACGAATGTCCAACCTCCACCTCGCGGCAAGATAGCTAGAGGTTTCTCTAGAATGTCGTATATTCCTCCCACCAGAATGAAAACCGTGAAGGCAACCATTAAGCCTACGATCAACGTCGTGGATGGTCTTATAGCTTCGGTTGTTGGTAACCTTTGCACCTTAAGCCTGTAGCCTAAGTCTCCTATGCGTCTCTGAAGTCTCCAAGAAGTCTTCTCCAGTTTCTTCTTCATGCCAGTCATGATCTGTCGAGACCGTCTAGAGTGGGCGGAGTACCGGAATTAAGTATTATGCTTGGTCGCCTAATAATTCCAGAGATCTTCAGGGCTAGTTAATTATAAATGCGGATAGATCTTACTGGTTATCGTTTCGAGAAGGTGTGCTACAGTTGGCTGACAAGACCCAGGTTTACGAGTACCATGAAAAGAGTGGGCATATAGTTGAATTTGCAGGCTTCCTGATGCCCACATGGTACAAGGGGATAATACCCGAATGCGCCGCTGTAAGGAACGCTGTAGGTCTGTTCGACGTATCTCACATGGGGAGAATGATAGTTTCCGGAAAGAGTGCCGAGGCTTTTCTGAACTATCTCACTCCGAACAACGTTACAGGTTTGAAACCGTTTCAGGGCCACTATTCAGTGATGTGCAACGAGGAAGGAGGGATAGTTGACGATATCATAGTGACCAGATACGATCAAGAGTTGTTTATGGTAGTCTTCAACGCAAGCAATAGGAGGAAAGACGTAACGTGGATCACAGAGAACTCGAAGAGGTTCAACATTAAGCTCGACCATGCCTCGGACAAGGTTGCCATGTTCGCGGTCCAAGGCCCCAAAGCAAGAGCCACAGTCCAGAAGATCAGCAAAGAAGAGGTTTCGAAGATCCCCCGGTTTGGATGTGGATGGTTGACGGTCGACGAGGTTAGGTGCTCCGCATCTGGAACAGGATACACGGGAGAAGATGGACTTGAGATATACGTCTATGATGCTCCAGTCGATGAGCCGTGGCGAGCCATGAAAGTTTGGAACGCCATACTAGAGGCTGGAAGAGAGTTCGATATCGAACCCTGCGGACTGGGCTCCCGTGACGTACTCAGGCTCGAGGCAGGGATGTGTCTGTATGGAAATGATATAGACGAAACAACTACGCCCCTTGAAGCACGGATTGGTTGGGTTGTCAAACTCGAGAAGGGAGATTTCCTGGGGAGAGAGGCCTTGGCCAAGCAGAAGGCTGAAGGAGTGAAACGTCTACGTGTGGGTATGAAGATCTTGGATCGGGGCATAGCGAGAGCAGGACATGAGATTCTTAAGGATGGAAAACTGATCGGGAAGGTGACAAGCGGCACTCTATCGCCGCTTCTAGGTTATAGTATAGCGACGGGCTTCGTTCCAAAAGAATACTTTAACGAAGGAGAAAAGGTTGAGATCCGGGTCAGAGATAAAACTCTAGCAGCTGAGATTGTGAAGATGCCATTCTACGACACGTCAAAGTATGGATGGCAGCGAAAAGCTTGAAATCTCGGAAACACGAACTTACGCTACCAATCATGATATATACGATCCAACGTAGCATGATTCGGAACGGTTTCCGGCCTAGATGGAGGAATAAGAAATGAAAGTTGGCGAATACGAGTATCAGGAAGGGTTCTACTATACCAAGGAGCATGAATGGCTGAGAATTGAGGGGGACAAGTGTAGGATTGGATTATGTGACTATGCGCAAAAGCAGTTGCATGAGATCGTGTTCGTCGACCTTCCCAAGGTTGGAGCTAAGGTTACGCAGATGCAATCAATGGGAACGGTTGAATCCGTTAAGGCGGTCGCTGATGTTTTCGCACCTGCGTCAGGTGAGGTTGTGGAGACAAATACGAAGCTAACCAACAGCCCGGAGCTTTTGAATTCAAGCCCTTTTGGGGACGGCTGGATAGCCGTGATCAAACCTTCGAGCCTTGACCAGGATTTGAAGGCGTTGATGGATCCAAAAGCCTACGCAGAATTTCTCAAAACGATCTCAGAGAAGAAGTAGAAATCATTCCAACGGTCAGACCCACAGGGCGCTCGCGTTAGGACTTGAAAAAGGTCAAGACTGCTCAACTCACCTTTTTCCCTTAGTTGATGCCATCCCCATCTTGTATGCCCTCCCGCTTATGGTCCAAGTTTCTTCGAGTTCGGCTCTCAGTGTAGGTTTCTCCAGCGCCGACTTTGCCTCGAAACGGTTCGCTCTAACCTCCTCTTTGATGTAGGCGTATCTTCTCTTCAGCCCCCGTACGTCGTCTCTCGTTGGACATAAGATATAGACATCTACAAATCGGTCGACTGGTAGATCCATGCGTCGCCTCATCTCCTGGAGACGTCTTACCACATCTCTGACTAACCCTTCTAGAACCAGGCTCTTTGATAGCGCCGCTTGAACATACGCTCTGCCTTGGCTGAACGTTCCAGAGGCGTATCCTTCCGGCATCTCCTCTCTAAAAGAAACCATGGATGGCAGTATCTTCACTTGTCTTCCAGCCAGGTCTATGTAGTGGTACCCGATCTTTCTAAAGTTGTCAAGGATTACCTTGCCATCTGTCCTCTTTATGGCGTCTGCAACGGTTTTAGTCTCTTCCTTGAAGGTTGGGCCAAGTGCCTCGTATCTCGGTGAAGCCACTATCCTCTCAAGTCTCTTCTCTTCATCAACGGTTAGAAACTCAATCTTCTCTGTATTTGCCTGCTCATGGACGAGTCTTTCCAGTTTCTTTATAGCACCTTTTACTTTCGGGTTGTCGGTTACAATGATCGTCTTCTGAACAGGTTGTCTCAATTTGATCTTGAGAGATTGTCTCGCAGCTGCGATGGCGCTTGTAACCTCCTTTGCCATCTCCATTTCTCCCTCGAGCCTCTTGTCCAGCCATCTGCTTTGCAACCTTGGCCAATCGTTCATGTGAATGCTCTCAGTAGATCTTCTTTCCGCGGGTCGAACCATCGTCTGATACATCTTCTCTGTAGCAAACGGGATTATCGGAGATGAGAGTACAAGCCAATTTCTAAGCGCGTAGTACAAAACGACGTAAGCTGCCATTTTGTCCCTGCTCTCCTTTTCCTGCCAGAACCTCCTCCTAACAAGCCTGACGTACCAGTGGCTCAGGTCATTCAGTATGAAGTCGTTCAACGCTCTTGTGACTGTATGTATTTCAAAGGACTCCGATGCGTTGGTTACGGTTGCTTTGAGACTTTCAGTCTTCGAAACCAGCCACCTGTCTTCTCGTCTCATATTTCGAGACACCTTTGCAAGAGGCCACTTGTTCGGATCAAAAGAGTCCAAGTTCATGTAGAGACTGGCAAAGGCAAAGACGTTCCAAGTCACTTTCAGTGTACTCGACGCCTCTTCAACGGCATCCCAAGAGAATCTGAAATCTTCCCAGACAGTTCTCTGAAGCTCGTAAAACCTGAGCGCGTCACGTCCGAAACGAGCTATGACATCTTCTGGCGAGACAAAGTTTCCCAAAGACTTGCTCATCTTCTGGCCTGCCGCGTCGAGTGTATGCCCATGCATCAAAACCGACAGGTAGGGACTTTTTTCGAAGGCTATCATTCCTGATCCTAATTGTGTATAAAACCATCCCCGAGTTTGGTCGTGGGCTTCGGTGATAAAATCTGCAGGCCACCAAGACCGAAACGTCCGTTTATCGTTCGGATACCCGAGAGAAGCCCAAGAAGCTATTCCAGAATCCATCCAAACATCCACTATGTCGGGAACTCTCTTCGCAGATCCTCCACACTCGCATCTAAGTTCCATCCGGTCGACACATTGCCTATGAAGATCAAGGTACTTCGGCAGCTCCATCGCTCTTTTTCTCAATTGTGACTGGGATCCGACAACGATTCTCGCATTGCACTCTTCGCATATCCATACCGGCAATGGAGCTCCCCAGAATCTTTGTCTGGAGATAACCCAGTCTCTTGCACCGATTAGCCAATCTGCAAAGCGTTTCTTTCCGGCCCACTCTGGCACCCAGCGGATTTTCTCATTCTCTTCAAGAAGCTTCTCCTTGAGATCTGTGATCTTAACGAACCATTGCTGCGTCGCACGTTGGATGAGTGGCGTCTTGCATCGCCAGCAATGTGGGTATGAGTGCTCTACAACCGTTTCAAATAGAAGAAGACCTTTTTTCCTGAGGTCTTCAACTAAAGCTTCATTTGCTTTTGTAACGTACTCGCCAGCGTATTTTCCAGCCTCTTCTGTGAACCTCCCCGTCTGATCGACTGGGCAGAGTACGGGGAGGCCCTGCTCAAGTCCGACCTCAAAGTCCTCCTCACCGTGGCCTGGGGCAGAGTGAACACAGCCCGTTCCCTCTGTCATAGTAACATACTGTCTGGATGGAACTACACGATGGGCATTCTCAAGCTTTCCATGAATTGGAACCTCTTCGAGTAGTGGAGGTCTGAACCTTAATCCAACAAGCGAATCTCCTCTGAAGCTTTCAAGAATCTCACATTCCTGTCCCGTCTCTTGTGATACGGCTCTCCATCTCGCCTCGGCTAGAATGTAGACCTCGTCGCCGAATCTGGCTTTGACATAGGATTCGTCGGGATGAATCATAACTGCGACATTTGCAGGTAGGGTCCAGGGTGTTGTCGTCCAGATGAGAATGAACTCTTTCAATTTCCCAATGACTGGAAACTTCACGTAGATCGAACGATCTTTGACGGTTCTGTACTCATCGGTCGCTTCGTAACCTGCAAGAGCGGTCTCACATCTAGGACACCAGTGAACAACTCTCAAACCTTTTTGGAGTAGGCCTCTGTCATCCGCCCTCTTTATGGTCCACCATACGGACTCGATGTAGTCATTCGTGTACGTTAGGTACGGATGGCCCCAATCCATCCATACACCTAGGTTCATGAAAACTTCTGTTTGGTTCTTGACATTCTCCACAGCGTATCTTTTGCATCTTTCAATAAACGCCTCCACGGTTATCTTATCTTCAATCTCTTTCTTCGACTTGACTTGGAGATCCTCCTCTACCTTGACCTCGATTGGAAGACCATGACAGTCGTATCCAGGCTGGTCGCGAACATCGAAGCCTCTCATCCTCTTGTATCTTATCACTACGTCCTTCAACAGTTTGTTCCAAGCCGTCCCAACGTGTGGAGGATTTGTTACATAGGGAGGCCCGTCCAAAAAGTAGAACCTCTTCCTTCCCTTCCGCTGGCTCTTGCTCTTGGCATAGATAGATCTCTCCTCCCACCACCTCAACACCTCTTCCTCAACCGATCGAACCGCGTATTTTCTCGGCGTCTTTCCTACAGCAGGTCTCGCCAACTCATCATCTCCACAATGAGGGAGCATGGGCTTCTTGTCCATACGTGTCCTGCAAGAAGCGACCATTGCTTTCTCGGGGCTTCAGAGAGTATCCTTTGATGCTAATTAAACTCTTACCGAATATCAAGAAAGTTTCCAGTTCCAGATTGATTTTCCCCTTGATTCTTCCCAAAGTTTAATAAAACGTACTTTGGGATATCAGCCGGAACCCGGTGGCTAGGCAATTGGCACTTTCGAGCGTGTCCGACAGTTTAAGAGGCTTCTTCTCCACCCGACGAAAAGAGGCTTTGAGCCTCCGGTTTCGAAGCCTCAAGTCCGCCTTGTCGGGGGTGCCAAAATCCACTATAATCCAGTTCACAACCTTGTCAATCATAGTCGCCTTGGCAGCAATTATGAGGCTTATGCCATTACGATGGGGAATCTACCTTTCTGAATTTGACCCGTATCATCAGTATAGAATGACGGACTACATAGTGAGGAACGGTTTTGCAGAATGGTTCAGTTGGCATGATGACATGAGCTGGTACCCTTGGGGACGAGATATGGCGATCACAAACTATCCCGGAGTCGCTTTCACAGGCGCAGCCCTCTACATGCTTGTTCGAGGCATCGGCCTAGACGTAACATTATATCAATTCTGCATCTTCTTTCCAATATTGTTTGGATCGGCCACCGTAGTCACGCTCTACTTCCTTGGAAAAGAGGTGTGGAGCAGGAGCGTCGCCCTCTTCTCAGCGCTCTTTTTGGCGTTCAGCGCATCACACATCTCCAGAACCTCGTTGGGATGGTATGATGATGAAACCATCGGCCTGTTCTCGATGATACTATTTTTCACTTTCTTCCTCAAGGCGATCTCTCCTGACAGGTCGCTTAGGTCATGCGTTATCTACTCTACGCTAGCCGGGCTTACACTGTCCTATCTAAGTTGGGGATGGGGCGCCTTTAGGTATCCGATGTCTCTTGTAGCGTTATTCACGTTCGTTCTCATATTAGCCCGTCGATACTCGCGAAGGCTCTTCATGGCCTATTCTATGACGTACGGACTTTCTCTATTCGTGGCGACTCAGCTTCCAAGGCTGGGCTTTGAGTTCTTAAAAGAATTTTCGACTATGGCAATACTTGGAGTCTTCGTTCTTCTATGCGCCGCCGAGATCTACAGTTCTGCTGAGGATCTTCGTAACAAGATCTTGGTTACGGCGGTCTTTGCAGGCTTGCTGGCTATAGGAGGCGTGGTTCTCTGGCAGCTGGGACTTATCGCACCTTTGGGTGGAAAGTTCGCAGCTATATTGAATCCCTCGGCAAGGTTGGAGTTGCCTATCGTTGAGTCTGTGGCCGAGCATCGCCCAGCCACTTGGGCCTCATTCTTCTACGAGTTTGGGATAATGATTTTCCTAGGCGTCTTCGGCCTCTTCTTCGCCGCACAGCGAAGAAGGAATGGCGACATATTTCTAATAGTCTTCGGATTGTCATCCGTCTATTTCGCTGGGTCTCTTGTCCGTTTGACGCTACTACTCGCTCCAGTCTTCTGCATACTATCGGCTATAACGCTTGTTGAACTGGGGAAGCCTTCCGTCGACATAATGAGAGAGACAACGATCTTTCCGAAAAGGAAAGTTCGATTCACCACAAGGGTTGGAAAAGAGTTTGGAGTAGCTATAATCCTAATCCTGCTACTGGTTACTATGCCGACTTTCTATTACGCGACCGCATCGGCATACTCTCCTGCAACGATAGTCACGTCGAGCATTCCTATAGCTCCAAAGGAAGGCGAGGAAGGAAGATACAAGGACTGGCTGGAAGCTCTGACATGGATGCGGGAGAATCTTCCCGAGAACGCTGTCGTATTCTCCTGGTGGGACTATGGGTACTGGATTACGACGGTTGCAGAGAGACGGTCGATGGCGGATAACGGAACGATAAATGGAACTCAAGTAGCCATGATAGCACGCACCTTCCTATCAAATGAGACGAATGCCATCCCAGTGTTGAAGAGGTACGGAGTGACTCATGTAGCAATATTCGTAACCTGGACTACCGGAGAACAGGGAACGATAAGCTACGTAGGCTTTGGAGAAGACAACAAATGGTACTGGATGGCGAAGATAGGAAACGGAACCATATTCGAAGGCCAAAAGGTTATGTTCCGTGAACTGAGGGGCCCGGAAGAAACCCTGTTCAACAGGATCATCACTGTTGGGGACAGAGTTGTATCGAACGAGACGATAGCCGATCGAGACGGAATCAAAGAGACCACGATGCTAGGCAAGTTGATAACCATGGCGCTAAACCCACGAGGCGGAGAGACATCAGACTATTTCACACGGGTCTTCACATCTTCAAACAAGTTCGTCCTATTGTACGAGGTAAGTTACCTGAAGGCGACATCCCTCACGCTGCGACTGAACCGTTCAATGATAGACTACGGAGAGAACGTTACGGCCTCCGGAGTCTTAACAGAGGTTGAGGGTGGGGGTCTAGGAGACAGGATCGTTCTTCTAGAGTATTCGACCGACACGGGGAAAACTTGGGAGAAGCTTGTTGGAGTTCTGACCTTGCCGAATGGAACCTACCGGTACAACTGGAAGCCTGATGGGGGATCTTACCTGATCCTTGCAGTATGGGAAGGTGAAAAAGGCCAGTTTATCAGGTCTGTGAGCGAAAGCCAATCGTTGATTGTTCTGAGGAAGGAAAGCTCGATAACATTGATGCTCTCGTCAACAGCTGCAAAGGTTGGAGAACCAGTAGAGATAACGTCGACGCTCTCAGCGAGGTCGAGCTTCGGAACGTTGACGGTGGAGTACAGCGTGGACAAAGAGAACTGGAACACCATATTCTCAGGATCGCCAGTGGAAGGCGTCGTCTCAACCAAATGGACTCCAGAGGAGGCCGGAACATACTATATACGGGCCTCTTGGTCTGGAGATGCAGAGTACGATGCTGCTTCAAGCGAGATAGCCACATTGACGGTAGGAGCGTAGGGCTAGGCTATGTAGGAGAACCGCTCTTCCAGCTTTCTCTCTCCGATCTCTTCCTCCAATCTTTCGGCCGCGTGTCTTATCTTCTCCTCAAGCTCCGACATTCTCTTGATCTCCTGCTCCAAATCGAGGTCTAGCTTGAGATCGAGCATTTGACTTAGAACAGCTAGGACGCTCTTGGCAGCTCTGGGATCTGGAACATAACCAACAGTCTCTCCAAGTAGACAGATTGCGTCTATAGCTTGCGACCCCGCCAACGGTAGTATGAGCCCTGCGACACCTACAATCGGAATACCCATCTTGTTGATGACTACTCCAAGCCTAGCCAACTCTTTGGACAGTTTGTTACTCGTGGCTGCGCCAATAACCTTAGGTTGGCTAGTCTCATTTGAGCTGTATCCACCCACAGTTATGAGGAGTCTGGCATTGTACTTGGCAGCGTACTCCACTATCTTCTCAGCTACCTCATACTGTCCGATCGCGCTCTGAGGTTGAGAGTCACCTGTAATTATCACGTATTCCTTCTTTCCATCTTCACTCTTGCAATAATAGAACTCGTTTCTAGGAAGCCTCGCCACACCGCGTCTATCTATCAGGGCATAGTAGGGGAAGTGTGGCGAGTGGAGAACAGCTATCTTCTTCGCCTTAGACTGTCGGATCAGATATGACGCGACGATTGTTCCGATAGAACCGAGGCCTGGCAATCCCTCTATGATCATAGGCTTATTCGGTTGGACTTTCCCTTCGTTGACGCATGTATTCATCTGGACGCTTCCCTTCATACGCCTTGTATTTGGCATACTTGTCGAAAGGTGAGAACCTTGCTGGATGGGGCGGCCTCGTCTCGGAGCCGCATTGAGGACATGTCTCCCTCAAAGTATAGAGAAAGCACTTGTCACAACGTCTTATCAGCCATTTCAAGTGACCCGGCGTCCTTGTCCTCCAACATCATTTATCGTCACAAGGGCTTCATTCACAGCGTCGTTGAGGACGTTTTCCGCCTCAGTATAGTCTCTCGCCGTAATCTCTATTCTGTATCTAGGAGAACCTACTGCATAGACCCTTACTATTGTCCCTCGTGGCTTCCTTGCTTTCTCTGCAGTTTGAAGACTCTTCTTGATAAGATCGATGCCGTCAGGTTTGTAGCAGGTAAGTTCTACAATCGCGTTCAATCTGGCTTTTCCCGTCTTGATCTTGGTTCTTGCCACATCCACTAGAACCTTCGCCCAGCTTGGGTCCACCCCGAGTTTTGTGAATGTCTCCTCGCCCTCTTCAACTGCCTCTTGGAACGCGTCATAGTATGTACCATATTTCTCAGAGATCAGTCTATAGAGGTTCTCGACCGATGTCGGATCCAACGCCAACTTTTCAAGTGCGCTCTTTAGAATAGCCTTCGCTTTCTTGTCTTTTTTCCACTCCAGTAACGTCTCTGCCTTCTCTCGACCGGTAACTCTTCTCAGCGATAGATCTACTTGACCCTTCTCAGCGTTTATCCTTAGAACCTTGAGAACGAGCTTTTGACCTTCTCTCACATGGTCTCTAATGTTTCTGACCCATGTCGACGATATCTCCGATATGTGGATTAGTCCTTCCTTACCCTTGTACTCGTCAAGGCTTACGTAGGCTCCGTAGTCTGTGACCTTCGTTACAGAAGCTACAACGAGATCGCCTACGTCCGGGAACTCTGACGAAGAGATGCGTAGAGCCTCCTTCTACCCTAAGATCTGAAGAGTCTCGCCTTTTATCTCAGCTTTTCCCCCGCGTGGAACCGCCAAGGGTTCATCGCAGACGTTACATCTTACCTCCAGGGACACTCTATCGAAGACTATCTGCTCATTTCCACACTTGCCGCACTTTACTTTGACATAGACGCTCTCAGGCTTCGGGATCAACTCGTCACGTCTCATTCAAGCTCTAAGCTCCTATCTCAACCTTGCGAAGCCTGATTCCAAGTCTTGAAACTATAAACCCGCAAGATCTGCATTTCAACCTTAGCACCTGCTTCTTCGTGGTTTTCGCTGTCCTCTTTAGTTCAGGCCATTTCTGTCCACCGTAACCATGCTTCTCACGTTCATGCCTCCGAACGCCAGCAGCCAGTGAACGTTCTTTGCCCTTCTTGTAAAGTGAGATGGAGTGTACTGAGTGTTTCTTGCATTTGGGACAGTACGCGTTGGTCTCTTTGGGTACCTTCATCTTGGATCACATGTTCGAAGCAGGATATAGACACGGTTTCCCAGCGCTATTTATACGTTGTTGCACGCTACAAACATTTTCCAACTTGATCAGAGCTATTGAACATGAAACGATGTTCGAAAGAGCCTTGAGGTCGCTGTGAAGATTGAGATGCCCTAGACAAGGTCAGCGATGCAAGGCAACCGCTAACAAACGATCTTCAAAGCAGCTCTTCTGCTTACAAGTATCTCACCGTTCTCTAGGGGAAGAGTTGCGATGTCCTCTGACCTAAAAGGTCCGTACGGCTTCAGGTCTACACCCACTATAGTGGGGATTCCTGCAAGGAACCGGAGCAGTACCATTCTAGGTTCAGTCGGCACCAAACTTTTTGTCGAGCCACTCACTTCTGCTGATATTTTGTTGCACAAGGACTGATACTGCTTGGAGATTTCAAGTACGTTCTTGAGGATCTCCTTCTCCTCTTCAATATCTGTTTGAGAAGCTTCCGAGCCTCCGCCCGACTCAGCTAATCGAAGAATCTTCTGGAGTCTGACATTGAAGAGATCCTTTGACAGCTTCAGAGTTCTTTCAAGTTCTCCAGCTGTAAGTTTGGCCTTTAGAGCCTTTTCATCGGTCTTTCTTACGTAATCACTGAGTTGGCTAATGTACTTGGCCAAGCCTTCATAGAAGTCTTTGTTGATTAATTGTAGGTTCGGCTCAGCCTTCTCCTTTCTCCAATAGTGGTAGAGCCTCTCGTACGTTTCACGTCACCGGCTTTGCTTTGCCCTTGCATACGAGTAAAACAGCGGCAGCCGTTGGTAAGGTTACCCGTTGTTTACTGTATGGTCCGAATATTGAGCCTCCAAGTCTGAACTCAGGAGCCTCATCCACTTCAACCGTCTCCTGCCCATCTTCCATCCCGATGGCATTGTCTAATGGGTCGAAGTATTCCAGTTGATCTACGCTAACTTCCACAGTACGTAACCCTGTTCTTCCATTAAGCGTTTCTTTTGCGCGGATAAGCCTGTGCACATCGGTTGTTACGACCGTATCGACTTTTGCTGAACACGTCTCAACGATCTTCTCTAGTACATTCTTCCATCTCTCATGTCCCATAGCGCCTCTTCCTGATGAATCTCGTAAGGTCAGACTCTCGACTACGTTTCGGACTCCTTGATAGTCCGCAGCACGCGCTCTCTTTTCAACTATGGCATCGGCGGCTACTCTTCTGAAACCCAAGCCAATCAGGTAGTCTCGGTCGCCATTCAGAATAGCGTTGGCAAGTTTCTCAATGATTCTTTTCTTCCATCCTGTCGTGTAGTTCAGGTTTGTTGGCAGATCAGGCATAGTAGCATCTCTAGGAAGAATTCCTATTTCTTCAAGATCGATTCCTACGCCGAGAACATAATCAACTATCTCCTTCCTCTCCTCGCTATCCAGCTGAAGAATCATGTCTGACATGATGTGGATGTGATAGCCCCTATGACCCGTGAAGAAGATCTTTAAATCATTTTTCGAGAACCCATAGTCTTCAACTAGTATCTTTGATAGCTTCAAAGCTTCGCTCTCAGCTTCTCTGAGGCAGATCTCGCAGATCCATGAGCGTTGGTCAAATCTCTCGCTGTTACACGACGGGCAAACTTGTGGAGCAGCGCCCGTGCCAGATCTACCGCATATTCTACAGGTCCAATGGTCATGCGTTCCCTTGCATGGTGTCGGTATATGGTCAGCATCGATGTCGAAGACGAGGTCTGCACCGAGCCAGCCTTTCTTCTCCATCTCCTCTTCCGGGTTCGAATAGTAGGCAGTTGAATAGTACACATCACAGGGCGCGGAATCCACGACGAATTTTCTTAGTTCATCCTGCGACCTGAACTGTCTATGTCGTGTCATGATCCGGCCTTTGAAAAAGGCGAATCCATATTCTCTTTCCCCGAACCTTCGAGGGGGTTCTATTCTATTCGAGTTCTCTCTATAGTACTCTCTGAATTTTTTTTCTAGGAACTCCTCAGCTTCCACTCGATCGAACCCGCCTGTTGTAGACTCGTCTCTTGTAATAGAATAAGGGATGTTTTACGAGTCTACATAATTCATTTGGGTTCACGCAGAGTCCATGAGTCTTCAAAGTGTCACATTTGGGCGGAGAGTATTTGGTCCTAACCCCCTTCAAGCCGCCTATATGCTCTACTTGATATCTCGTCATCCTCTCGTCGAAGTCAGAAGTCTCTTTGAACATCTTCACGAGGTCTTCAACGTTTACGCCAATGCTAAGAAGAAAAGATGTTAGTGTGAACCTTCCCAAGTGAGAGAGATGTTTTCCCGAGGCCAATGCTTGATTAAGCGCTCTTATGCACGGAGGCATGGCATGAGCAACCACCATCTTGGGCACTTCCACATACGAAGGCTCCGGAGTCCCCGCCTCTTCTTTGAGCCTCCTGACACGTTCAGCGAGAGATTCAGGTAAAGCGGTCATTGGAGACCTTATCCTCGACAGTACTTTTCGCTGAACTTCTTCTTCGAGTAGTCTTGCGGTCTCATCCCATGTTACTGTGACAAAACCACGATAGAAGATACGGTTAGTCAATTTCCACCTCGCGTCTCGAATGTTCTTCGCATTTCTCAGATAATCTGTGAAGTGAAGACCGCAATTGGAATTGAAACCGCTTTCAACATTCTTTGCTGGTGTTATCTTCCAACTGAACGTGTTCTTTGCCATATGAAGAACCTTTTCTGGAGTTTCGTTTCTCATATGTTCATAGGCTCTCTTCGATTCCGACAGCGCATATCTTCTTGCGATCCTTTGATTTGCCATCTGACTTACGAACATTATCGCCGTGGGGAATGAGAGAACTTCCACATCGGTATCTTGCCACGCCGGCGAGATCATCGCATCTTTCTCGGATTCTCTTATTCTTTGCTCGGCTCTTTCCAGAACCCGGTCGTAGCCTCCGGAGGCAAGTTCTGAAACGCCTATCTTGAGACTCTTGACGTACTCGGATGCTTCGATCGTGAAAGGATATTTTGCAAGGTCCGTCGTGGTTAGCATTTCTTTGCTCTTATTCTGCTTCGATCCTAGGCGCGAGATAGTATAGAAGGTGGCCTTGCTGCGGCATCTCGAATTCAACCTTTATCGGCATGTTCGTCGAAAACTCCATTGTGACAATCTCTGACATGCCACTTCCCGCTCTTATGATGTTCGCAAGATAGTTCAGGTTAAAAGTGGCTTTGGATGGTTCTTTGACATCCATCTCTAGCATGGCCTCACTCCCCTTCTCTATCTCCATGTTGGCGCTGCTCAGCTCGGTGCTTGTGCTGACCAAGAACTTATCAGGAGTAGTCTCGAGTCTTACATTGTCGCTTATCGTTTGCGCGTCCTCGACAACGTCTCGGAAGCTTTCTGCCGTCATCTTTACTTTTGAATTGAAAACTATCTTTGGCGTCGGTACCTCTTCTTCGACCGATTCCAATGTGGGGAGGGTGAACCTCTTTGTTATCCTGCCTTTCAGTATCAAGCTTATCTTCTTGGTTGCGTTATCATACGAGATCTCCAAAGTCTCCTCACTCTTAGCTCTCTTGAGAAGTTTCAACATGCTTCCCAAGTTCACTCTTATTTTATTCGGCTCAGTGCAATCGAACTTTTCGAAGGCAGATTTTGGCAGTTCGAAATCGACCATGGCCACATGCGATGGATCCATCGATCTCAGTTTGATTCCTTCAGAAGAGGTGTTAAAATCAGCTTCTTCCACAAGGGTCGAGATAGCTGTCAGGATATTTCTCCAAAGCTTTGCGTCGGATAGAGAAGCTTGGAACAAGTTGACCACGCCTGGACTATGCCCGGTTGCATATCCTTCGAACTTGTTATAAGGTTGGCGCTCGCCTATGGTCTGAGTTAAAGTGTGACATGTGAGCTATCTAGGATGTCTCTCTCCAAGTCGTCCCACAACGTGTGCATCTAAAGAACTGTGTTGACGATTCATCCGCGCCGCGGGTCTGGACCAGCCAGTAGAACGCATCGAAATGTCCGCATTTGGGACACTCCACCTTAGTTTTTGGCAAAGTCCTAATCTTCTGTTCCTCTTTCCCAATTACAACTATCTTCTCCTTTTCCGGCTTTATCTTCGAGACTGCCTTCTCGGGTTTATCTGTCACATACCCGCACTTTGGGCAGTTTAAGAAGACCTTCCGCTCTTTCCTTGTAAGGACAAGAGCTGTGCCGCACTTGGAACAGAACTGCATGAGTTCCAGCTACCTAGAAATCGACCCCCATCATTCTCCGAGAGCGCAATTTAATCTTTTTGGGATTCTTTCGCGATCCGTTGACTTTCCATCGTATGCGTCTTTACCAGCTATTCTCTTATGACTGTCATGTCCAAGATTGGCAAACGCTCTAATCCTTCTGAAGGGGCAGCGGGTAATTCCAAGGCCCGCCAGCTTCTACCTTGACTTGACAGAGCTTCCTCTCCTAAGAAGATTGTTGAATGCTGAGGAGAAGATTCTAGCGACCCTGATCGGCTCCGGGACGTCATCTGTACAAACAAGCTTCATTACACTCTTCATCTCCTCGGGATCTATTCCAGCGCAGTAAGCGTACAGTGGCCTCGTTGCAGGCTTCAACAGGACAGGAACCACTTGGCCAGCCGCCTTAAAAGCGTCCCTTCTTGTACTCTTCGCATCTGACTTTTCGATCGCACCACTCAGCGGCCCCGCTTCTCGCCTTCCTTTTGAGACCGCGATTGTCGGGATTCCTGTCTTCTTGTGTAGAGCCTTGATGTTGACGATGTTTAGGCCTGCAAGGGCTAGACCATCTGTCATGAGAAGCCTGGTCTGCTGAAAGTGAGGGGAAGAGACTATCATACTTGCAATTTGAGATGTCGCGTCGAATCCGTTTCTTTCGATCCCCGTTCTCATAACACCTTCAAGCCAATAGGCTCCCCTAAAGACTACGCCCACAACCTGTACCCTTCGTCCCATTGACGAGCGTGGCGGACGGCCATCTGAAATGCCTAGAATCCGAATTTCTTTCTTCACATGCTCCGCTCTCAACTAATCCTAGAAAGTATGACTTTTAGGAGTTGGGCTACAGCCTCGGACAAATTGTCCAAGCGGTCATAAACAATCCGCGTCATTTCCTCAAGACTGAGAGACTTCTTCAGCCAAGAATCGACAATCAAAGCTTCAACAACATTGGCGACTTGTCCTCTTTTCATCCTGCCTGGAAGAGTCGATCTTATTCCAGACTTCCTCGCTGCGTCAAAGAGTATCTTGTCACTGACTCTGACCCCCACTGGTGTTCCAGTAGCTTGCGTCAAAGCTAGAGAAAAGAGAAAATTCACGTAGGCATCGCCAAGTCTCGCAAGCTTAAGGTTCCCAATAATTTCCTGAAGTTTGCGGTGAACAGAAAGGTTAGCCTGGGACAATTATGTTTCATCATAACCGTCTTGGAACGTCGGGCTAGGATGTTATTGTCCAAGGTTCTACTCGGAGGATCCTCTCGCCTCTCCGAATTTTTCCGAGAGTTCTGTGGCCCTCTCTCTTATTTTCGTAAGCGCTCTCTCCAGAGCCTTCGATGGCGATTTTTCACCTTTAGTCCTCAAGTAGAGTATAGGTGCAGGAACTAACGGATGAGGTTGATCGTATCCAGCTATCTCCACCTCACTGTCCTCTAGCAAGGTCTGTTGGAGGAGGTTGCAGAACGTATGCCCCTCACCGTATATCTCAATCTTCAACTCGTTCTTTACATTCTTGAGCGTCTTGATCTCCAAGATAGATCCCTTCAGACTTTCTCTTTCCCGTAATCCTCCGCCAGTTTTCTCCGTTCAATATTCATACATGTCTGGCATTGGAGAACCGTGCCCTTTAGCCTTAGTGGATCGCCGCATCTTGAACATGAAGCTCTTATGACCCCAAGGCCTCTACCTATGGTTGTTAGTTGAGGTACCCGATTTCTTGTGTTCACTACCCTAGCCCTAACCACATCAGCCGTCTTGCAAACCTCTACCATCACACGCTCATATTTGGGGCTTGACGTGGATATGTGGAGGAGAGCAGTGAACGGAGTCGATAGGGTTCTCTCTCCTATTTTGATCAGGTTCAACGTAGCCATTTTTCCCTGAGCGTTAACAACCGTGCCGGTAACAGTATCTCCCTCTCTTGGGATGAGAGGCTGCTTTACCGTAGGGCTTACCGCGATGATCTTGTTGATTTTGTCTCGTGTTGTGTACCCAGTTACCTCTGAGTATATCGTCCCGTTTCTCTCGTAGGTTCCAGGTCCAGGCATGAACTCTTCGACTACGCCTAGCCTCTCACCTGGTACGACAAATTGCATATTATTACTGTTTCTCGGCTGCACCTGTCACAACCCTGTAGAGATCCACCGGAACGACGTGTCTCCTCTGAGCGTGAAACCTGAATGTATGAGGAATTGTCAACGTCATTTGGTAGAGGTCTGTAATAGTAGCTCTATAGTTTGAAATCAGGCTTTTAATAAATTCTCTGTTTCTCTCGCCGCTCTTGTGCAGAGAATATATCACGTCACCAGTCTTCAGTGCCTTTTGTATGAAGACTCGATCGGCGCCCTTTCTCCTCACCCCGAATGGCGGATTCTGGAGGATCGTGTCAAACCTCCCTTTCAAAGCGTCCAAGCTCGAGATGATCCATTGAATCTTTTCTCTAACATTCATTTTTTCAGAATTATGTCGAGCTATTTGAATCGCTATAGGATCTATATCTATCCCGATCACTTCTCTTGCATCTAAAAGTGCAGCGCCTATACTCAGCCTGCCTGTTCCACATCCAAGGTCTACAACGGATTTCTCCTTAATGTCGTTGTGTAGGCCCGCGGCTATGAAGAGTATCTCAGCTGCTATCTGGGACGGGATAGTATACTGTTCAAGTTGAATCTTAGGGCTGGGATGGGGAGAGATCTGTTCAAGGGCTGTCTCAAGCTGTCTCCTGTTTGGAAGTTGGCTTACCATAGTCTTCCCATCGCTTTCTGCCGACGGCTATCAGAGCCTCATCCACGTTCAATATGGGTTTTCTGAACCTCTCTTGGTCGTCTATAGCCAGTCTCGGACAGGATGTGATAGCAAACGCTTCCACGTCAGAGAATGATTCCAAGCCGTCGGGTGTACACTCTCTTGCGCAGAGCAATACGCATTCCTTTCCTTGCTGCTCAAGTACCTCCTTGAGCGTCTTAGCCGGTTCAGTGTTCACTTGGCCCGTCTTGAGTCCTACAACTATGCCAACCTTCTTTGAGTCTTGGAACTTCGTTATAGCCGCCCATCTCTTTTTCAGTAGAAGTCTAACGGCTTCCGTCATGTCTCTTGCCTCTTTAAGATAAGGGTCCGCTACGATCGTTCTCTTTCCTGTGGCCAGTTGAATACCTACGGCGTGGAAGTCTCCGCCGCCAATGAAAATGAATGCGTCAACATCTCCTGCTATCGACCTTGATGTTGAATAGTCACAGCCTAAAACTTGTCCGTCACAGGTTACGTGTCCACCGGCCTTTCCAATTCGAGATTCTTTCCCGGATTTTCGCAGTATTTTGGCCACGTGTCCTAGTTGGTCTATGTGTTGAACGACCGTTGCAAGTCCTATCCTTCTCTCTTCTCTGAGGAGTTTCAGGGCTTCTTCGACAGCTACGTCCACGTTCTCGGCTGCCCTCGCTTCCACGTAGAGCATATCTTGAGTGTTACATTCTGACATTTGTGAATGGCCGTAGTGTACTATGGCATCAGCTTTCAATATCCTCTGTGCCTCGACCGCAAGGTCGCAAGCGCCGTAGCAAATGTCGGCGGAGAGAACAATTTCGATGCCTGACATCTTTTCGAGTTCTTTTGCAAGTTCAAAGCCTTGAGGCTTCAGTCCCTCTGGAAACTGTATCAGAACTCTGCGGTACCTTCCCTTCCTAATGTACTCAAGTACCCTATCCTTCTCAAGATTGAAC
>Ga0209725_1000522_pt1 | contig 23544 bp, 42 predicted proteins | sample I18A1metaG_FD_184145 | JGI IMG/M metagenome (GOLD analysis project Ga0209725, IMG submission 184145) | Lake sediment bacterial and archeal communities from Gulf of Boni, Indonesia to study Microbial Dark Matter (Phase II) - ​I18A1 metaG... | ecosystem: Environmental > Aquatic > Freshwater > Lake...
GTTCTGGGAGCCCATTCCAAGTTACACTTGCCAATTATTCTTTCATCTAAGGCTTTCATGGTTCGTTGAAACGCTGGATTGTCTAACGCAACGCTATCCCATTCGCATATCACGAATGCTCCTTGACCCATTCTCTTATCTCCTAACTTGATTTCAGCGAGAAAAAATTATTAAGGTTAGCCACATATAATGTTGGTCGGAATTAATGGGGAAAGGTGCATTTTGCCCACGGAAACTAAAAGCAAGTATGAAGTTAACATAAGAATAGAGGGCATAATCAAGGGCGTTAGGCAAATTCAGGATAGGGGACGTGTTCAAATCCCGAAGGTAGTTCGAGATAAACTTAACTTAAAAGTTGGTGATGATGTTTACTGGGTTGAAAACCCTGACGGCAAGATGTATATAACTAAAGCGGTAAAACTGTGATTTAAAAATCTAATAAAGAACTAGGAAATTCTAAGAGAAGATAAGCTTGGGGAGTTTTTAGCTGATTACTGTGTACTTGCTTAACCCTACTGTTGGGGCGACTCTTGTGGTTGTGGCTCTGGCGTTTGTTGCTGGTGCGGTTAGGGCGTACTTGCTTACTGCTACTGGCGTTGGTATGAATGCTCCTCTGGCTTTGACCCCTTCTGCGTATGCACTGTTTGACCCTATCTGTTGAACGAGTCTCGGAGCCGAGAAGAGTAGGCTTCCGAACCCTATCTTGCCCAGCTTTTCCTTTGTTGTTCCACTCTTGACTATTTTTTCGCCCAACTTCAACACGACTGGGGGGGCGACTAGGCTTAGGATTTGACCATTTGTTGGAAGGTGTGGGTCTATTTGTGTCTTAAGTTCTGTGGGGTATCCTGGAACATAGAACTCTGCTGATTTTTCGGCGTATGCTGTTATCGAGCTTAGTAGTCCTCCGATTAGGAACTGTTTTTCGTCTGAACTCATTTTAAGTGGGTTGAACATGTTTCATCTCTCCTATCTTATCATTGGTGGTCCTACTACAGCGTAGCGTACTGCTCCAGTCATAGCTTGAGCCTCTATGATGCATCTGAACATTGTTTGTCCTGCCAGTTCTGAACCGCCGTAGATTGCTCCACCCTTAGCCATGGTTACGAGGTTGTCTTTCTTCATCCATTTGCCGAGTGCGTAAAGTCCAAACGGTACTCCCGCACATGCTATCCAGTCATCTGCTGGTGGTATTGCTGGATGTGGTGTCACATATGGGAATTGGTTTGCTGGTGCTTTGCCCTGTCCAGCCATATACATGTAGTATGCTTCTAATGCTAAGTCTACGCCCGCAGTGACGAAAGCTCCTATAAGCATGTTTTTTGTGGTTGCTTCCAAATATGGTTCACCTTAAATAATAGTAAGTGGGTTGGTTTATTAAGATTTTTGGTGTTATTTTGTCGCTTCTCTGTAGATCATGGCTGATAAGGCTAAGAGGCTTATAGCCCACGGCAACATGGGCGATATTGGCATAGTTATGGATGGAAGGCTTGGAGCAACATCTGGTTCGCCTAAGAAGGTGCTTACGCTCTTGTTGATTTCGAGGATACGTGTCAGTTCTAATGATTCTGGATGGTCTTTCCCCGCTCCGACTGTCCAATATTGAATTTCTTCATCGTATTTAGCTAGTTGGTCTTTTCGGGCTTCTCCTGTCGTCTTTCCTCGTAGTAGTGAGGCTTCAAACTGGAACGTAGCCAGAAACGGGCTTTGGACGGCATGGGTTGTTCCAGCCTCGTCGCCTATGTAGAACCAGAACTCATCCTTGTAACCCATAAAGACGAGTGCGCCAGCATCGATGATTGCTGGTCCAAGTTCAATAGCCGTAAGACATGAGGTGAGAGAAACTATCTTATCTTTGAAGAGTTCTAGTTTTGGGCTTTCGGCATCTACGAATTTGGCTGTGCTTTCCACCGTATAAGTTGTTGAGTTGCCATGTCCAACTGCTGAGAATACTTTTGGTTGTAAAGTTTTTAGTTGTTCCTCTGTTTTCTCTGGGTTTGCTGCATCTCCTATGAGTTCGGTTATTATTTGTCCAGCTTGTCTGTTAGCAGATATTATGTCGTGTAGTACAACGCTTCCATAATTTAGGTAATGACCCATCGGTGCTATGAAGAGGAACACGTTTTGTATGGCTGGCATTTATGTCCCTTGCATGATGGCTTTCATTCTTTTTATCTCTTCATTGACCCACTGTTGTCCTATGGATGTGTTTGTTTCTATTTCTTTGAGTAGTTGGCTTGGGGTGAAGACTTTTCCGCTTAGGGTGGCGAACATTGGTTTTTCGGGCTTAGTTTCCAAAACTTGTTTGAGCCTTATCTTAGCTAAGAGTTGTTCTTGTTCGTAGGTTGTTCCGAACTTTTTTGTTTCGATTAAGTTTTGTAGCTTGTTTCCGAGTGGTGTTCCTCTTGTGACTTCTGAGAGAGCCATTCTCGGTGTATATGCGTTTCCGTCAACGATTAAGAGAGCCAAGTCTTTCTCCATGTCTGGGATTCGGTTGTACCAGTTTGTGACTACTTGTTTAGTCATGTTTTGACCTCGAATTAATGTTTCCTCAATAAGTAGTACATTCCGCCTATTAATGCACTTATGCCCAAAATTGTTATGACTGGAACTATTGGGCTTGGGGCGATGCCTTCACTAACTGTGGCGTGGTTGCATACCTCACAGCCTTCGTAGGTTGCGTCTCCTGCGAACTCGGTGTGGATTGTGTAGGTGCCTACATTTGTGAGGGTTAGGTAGCCTGCGTAGAATCCGTTGGATTTTGTATCTATGCTACCGTAGAGGCTACCGTTGACATAAATGTTTATTGTTTTTAACCCAACTCCGTTGCCTGTCAGAGTTTCTGTTAGGTAGCCACTCACACTAATGTTTAGGGGGGCTGTTCCACTTGTCGGAGACACAGAAATGCTTAGGCTTGTTGCAAGTTTTGGAGCATAAACGCTTACGGACACATCAGCACTTCTAGCCATCCTAGTCATCTCTAATATAAGTGTCTAATGAAATCTTTAAATGCTTTTCCGAGAATTATTCCTTCTTTTTAAGCAGATGCGGTACGACTTTAGCAACTACATACACAACACCTACGATGACGACAGCGTAAATTATCCATTGGAGCCAGCCCGCTATTTCTTTTGGGCTTATGTCTGGAGCGTTTTCACAGTGGTCGTTGAATAGGTTCACTTCCTCTTCGGGAACATCTTTGGCGGTTGGGTACTTGCTTTTGTCTCCTACGGAAAAGAGGTCTTTGGGGCATACATACCAATAATGGGCGTTATACCAAGTAACTGCATCTGTCCAAGGAACTGGTTCTGTGTGCCCTGATTCTGGTGGTAGGTTGTATGTGGGTTCTCGGAAAAATGTGTTTTTTATCACTGTTGCACCGTAGATGAGGGCTAATACGAGCCAAACAGGGAATAGTTTGTAGATGATTGCGAGAATAGCCAATATTATTTGCCCAATTCCAATTAAAGTCTGTTGCCCAACTGGTTGTGTTTCGGCAATCCATACGCTTGGTTGTATTGTGTCCGTTAAGGCTCCCTGAATGACCATTGCGGTGTCGCAGTAGGCATCATATCCTTGTTCTTGTATCTTCGTGGTAGCGTCCTGAGTGAATGCTGGTATGTTGGGTATGTCTTGGTGGGCGTAGACTATGTTTTGTGTGGCTTGAAAATATGTAGTAAGTTTGCCTGTGAGTGGGCTAAGCTTAGTTACTCTCTTACCTGTCACAATTGGCTTTTGGTATATGAGACGTTGTGACACTCAGTTCTACCCCTTATATTTCCTATATAGGTAGTAACTTATTATAAGAATTACTGAAGTTGCTCCTAGTAAGGGAAGCCATGAAGGAATTTGAGTTGGTGGTGGCTCACCGACTTGGAAAATTGCCGTAAAGCTAATGGGTGTTCCAGTCGCATCGAATGTTCTAGTTTTGTCAGTTGAACCAGTATCTTGCCATTTGATGAAGTCTGTACTTAAAATTTCGATAGACCACTTACCTGTTGGCGTAATATTAGCTGGACCAAAAGGAAGGTTTATCGTTTGTGATAGCCCTTGGGGGCTGGTTATTCTTGCCAATTTATAAACTGCTTTCCCTTCTATATCTGTGGAAAATATAGTGAGGCTGGTTGGAAGCATATCATACTCAAAATGCATGTTGTCTATCCAAAAATCTGTTTCGACTGGAATGGTGATACTTCCAATATGGGGTTGAAAGATAATGGATTCTATCTTCGTCCAATCAAAATCTGGTAAGGTGAACCATTCGCCTTTTGAGCCTAAAAGGAAGCCTAAATCCAGCCATTCTCCCCTTGGAAGACCTTCGACAGTCTTCAGCGCAACAACATTGTTTGAACTAACCAATATGATGGTGAGCCCCCCATTGTGGAGACTGCCTAGTTGTATAGCAAACTTAATTTTGGCATCTTTCTGTGTTCCATCAAAAAGCGCAACGGATGAAGTTAATTGAAATTTGGCGAGGCTATAACTATCATAAAATGCTCTAGTAACTGTGTGTGTTTTTACGCTGGCTGTTCCAGCAACTTTTCGTACATTGTCTATGGACAGAGTGTTGTTGCTAACATCATCTGAGTATGGAACCCATTCTCCAGAGTTTGTTTTTAATACTTCACACCAGAAATCTGGGTTATCTGGGTAAGTTTTTATAACCATGAAGTATCAGCTTGTGGATGCTAACACTTGTATAGCAAATAGCCTAGACTAAATCCGCTTACGAAGGTACTGACCAATTTCAATGAAACATGCTCTGGTGGTAGTGCCAGCATGAGTATGATTCCGCCTATGCCAGTCACTACTGCGACATCTTTATACTCAGCCATACCTAGCTCATCTCCTAAAATAGTATCTGACTCTACATATTAAAAAGTTTGTCTCGTCTATGCGGTTGGCTTGAACACGACATACGCATTATATATTGCGAAGCCCAGAGCCGAAACCGTGGCTATGAGGCTAAGAATCGCCACGACTTGTCGTTCCGTCACCACTTTTGCTCCCAAAAAATATGTTCTTGACCATGTATATTAAGCCTACCACGATTAGCCCGATGCTTATGAGGAGTTCGCTCACAAGGTTAAAACCAAAATAAATTTTGGCTATCTCGTAGAGTTTCAGCAAACCAAGAAACAGACAAGCCATGACTAGACCGCTACTGAACGTTTGCCTCAGAACAGACTTCTTAATCGCCTCTCGAACCCTTGGGTCGTTCAGAATCGGCATGACCACATTCAAGGCTCCCTCTCTACTCTTCTCTCGGAGCCTCTTCAGGTCTGGGTCATCGCTTGACGGATTTTTCGTTTTAGCCATTCTTTTCCTGCCCTCTTAGACAGTATGCTATGCAAGTCGGATCTATACAGTTCAAACTTCTTAAGCAACTCGTCACAGACATAGTTGACGACCATGTTCATGTAGGCTCTCAAATCTATCTCCAAGTCCTTCTTGATGGCTAGTTCTAAGTCTTCTGGAGTCCAAGGCTCCAAGAAGCGGAAGATAGCCCACTCTGGCGTGAAAGCTTCTAGGGGGGGCGGAGCAACGAGTTTGTAGCTACTGTTCGGTTGCTTCTGTGGGTTCGGCAACTGGTGGAGATGCCTCCGAAGGTGGCGATGATGCTGGTGGAGAAGATGGAGGAGATGCGGTCAACTGCTTCTGAAGAGTGGCTCCACAGTGAGGGCAAACAGTGAATGGTGCGTTGGGGTCAGCAAAGAAAGTCTTTGTACATGCTGGACATGTGACTTGTGTTACTTGTGGAAGCGGTGCTGACGACCCAGCCCTTCCACGCACTCTGTCCGCTGCTCCAGCTCCTAAACTTTCAATAGCCTTACCAATCGGACCTTGAAGAACTTCCTTGACTGTTCCGATTATTTCTCGTTGACTAGCTTTCTCTTCTCCATATTTTTCTTTCTCCCAATTAAGTTTCTCTTTGTCTAACGATGCTGATTGATCCATTTCCTTCATTTTTAAGTCGATTTCTGTCTTTGCCCCAGGACTGCCGAACATTTTTTGGAAGGCTTGGTATTCCTCTGTTTTCATGGCTAGTTCTTGTGCCAAGCTTGGTCTGTTTTTGAGTTCGAGTATTTCTTTCTCTAGTCTGAGCATGTGTTCTTTGGCACTTTCTTCTCGCATGGCTTTTATCTCGTCTAGTGCGGGTTTAACGAACTTGTCGTAGATGTCTGTTTGCGGTTGTGATGGGGGGTTCTGTGCTTTAGCAGCCTCTACGCCAGCCTTGAAAATGTCAGCTATGCCCTTCAAGTCCACTCCAGGGGACGGTTGTGGCTGGTTCATCTTGACTATGGTGTTGATGAGGTCTATGGTTTCCTTAGTGCTTGTTTCTGGTCTTCGGAGAAGGTGGGTTACTGCACCAAGCTGGCTGTTGTTCATTGCTGAGGTTATTAGAGCAAGTTTCTCAATATGCTCTTCTGATAGAGACTCTAGAATCTCCTTCACTTCCGCTGCGTTTCTGGGTCCGAATAACATTTGGGCGAAGTTCTGAGCCTGCCCCTGTTGTAGCGGTTGTTGGGATGTTTGGCTTTCCAGTATTTCTTTTCTGGCTTTTGCGATTTCAGCATCTATTTCGAGTCCTTCCAGTTCTTGAATCTTCTTCTGTTTTCTCCTCTCCATGACTTCGGATAGGTCGCCTTTTCCCTCTTTCGCCTTCTTAACATACTCTCCTAATGTCATTTAATCCCTCTGAATGATGATTGCTAACTCAAGTTTTTGGTATTCCCTAAAATAGCCTTTTACGGCTTCGTTGAGGAACTTGTCCAATGTTCCCTTATAGTCTGTATTCTGTTGGAGCCACTGGTACCACTGCAAGGTTTCCAAGTCGAGGTGTACAGTGGCAGGAAGTGGCTTAGCTATTCTGGTTCCTAAGACACTAGAGCCTTTAGTGATTCTGGGTTGCGATAGTGATTCTCTTGTGCCTAGTGATTCGGTTTCTGAGTTTAGTGATTCAGATTCGGTAGAAGTGGGATTGATTTTGTGTGGAAACATTTCTAGGAGAAGTCGCCATCTTCCCTCGTCGTAAGGTCCTAAGCTTTTGGTTGCCTCTTTCCATCCGTCTTGGTCTCTCCATTGTTTCCTTAGATATATCATTAAGCCATATTTCTGTCTCTTCTTCAAGGGTCTCCAGCCTTTGGAGAAGTAGTCTTGCAGTGGAAGTTCTTTGAGTTCTTCCCAGTTTTCGAGGATGGTTTTAGCCTCTTCTGTGCCTTCTAGTGATTCTTTCTCTGCCTCTGGTGATTGTGATTCTTTTTCCTTTTCTTCTGGTTCGCTCATGAGGGAATCACTATTTTAGGGAGTTGAATAGTCTTATATCTGTGATTCTTTATATTCTTTTTGGGTGTCAACCGTGTCCGAGGATTTAGGGGATGTTCAAGTCTATCTGTTGACGAGCGATTCATGCCCATCATGTCAAGATGCTAAGAAGAGGTTTGAGAAGGAAATAGCTCAAGGGATGGTGAAGGAGCTTAACATAGATAAAGACCCTGAGGCTGCGGTAGTTATCAGTGCGTTGGATATTCGTGGCGTTCCAGAGCTTGTTTTCGCCCGCAAGACCAAGGATGGCAAAATCCATGTCTGCACTGAGATTGGAACTGAGAAGGCTAAGTGTGCCGAGTTTGAGACTTTGTGAACATGAGTAGGTATCCATCTTCTTTGGCTACGGTCACAGGATGCACTATTATGGTTGTGTTCAAGTCTCTCTGTAGTTTTCTTTTGATGTAGTGGGCTTGGCGGGAGTTTATTTTTGGTATGAAAATGTCGTAGCCCCTCTCCATTAGTGTCTGTGCAAAGGCAGTATGTAAATGGGCTTTGTTGACATTGACTGTTACTCTGGCTATATCGGATTCTATGCGGATTTTAGGTTCCTTCTGCTCCAAGAATGTTAAAGCCATGCTGATAATGTCAGTAAACTCTAATCCAAGCCTTTCTTTTAGTTTTATCAGTCGCTCATGAACTTCAGAGTCAATATCAATGTGTTTTTTCATTTAGACTGTCACTCATTTTAACAATAGTTTTTAATACTTATATCAATTATGGATTAAACAAGGTGAAGAGAAATGCCAGCAAAAGCATTGGGTGGAGCAGTCGAAGTCTACCTTAAACCCTCAACTGGGCAACTAATCTTGAGGAAAATCGGTCTAGATACTTCTTCGGAAAAATGGCAGTCGAGAGTGAAACCTAGAACAATTACATTCGCAGAAAAGATGAAGGGACATAGTTTCCCAACTGCCTGCAAGTGCAAGGAAGGAACACCGAAGGGTGCTTGCTGGAGAAGCTTTAAGGGTTGCCTAAGAACTGAGGGTGCCAAGAGATTCCGAGGCTAAATCCCCTCCTTTTTCTTTTTTTAGGAAAAAGTTAATACCGTAAGAGATACTTTTGTAATTAGGGTTAAACATGAGTGTTCCTACGTTATGTCAACAACTTGACTTGTCAGAGGATAGGTGTGCGATTCTTCAAGAGTGGGTTAAGACTTACTGTGGGGCTACGCCCATTAGAAAGCCTCGGAAGATAAGTAGATGGCAAGAGTGTATTGCTAAGGAGAGGCGTGGGCAGAAGTTTGACCCACAAGCTATAAGAGAGTTAGCTAAACGATACCGAGAGGGGAGGTGTCCGTAAAAATGAGTGAAGAAAAAGAAGAGAAAGCATCAGAACCCGTTGCTGAGAAGAAGCCTGAATGCTATGTGGTGCCAGAACACTTGAAGCCTCTGATTGAGTGTTGCGAGAAATATGATAAGGGGGAAATCGGTGATGGCGACTTCTTCGCCAACGCTTTGATTAGGACTGGAGAGTTCATGAAGAATGTTAGGGAGAGAAGGGAGAGTAAGGCAAGTGAGTGAGGAAGAGCATAAGGATAGGCTGTTATTGCACATGACTGTTGAGGCTTTGGGTTCGCCAGGCTTAGTGGTCAACCCAGACATTGCGGGTAAGGCTCCGTGCAAATGCTACACTTACATGGGGCAACCTAAAATTTGTTTCACTCGTGGGATTATAGGTACGTTGTCTACCCCTCAGAGGGAGGCTTACTGCAAAGAAGTGGTCAAGATGGGCGAGTCTAAGAGGATAGGAGAGTGGATGGAAGCCAAAGAAGAGGCTAAAAGGGAATATTACGCAATTCCAGAACCAAGAAGAAAGATAGAGGATTGGCTCCACGCAATGGGTAAAGCATTACGGAAACATGGGATAGAGCTGTAGATGGTTACTTGTGCTGAGAAGTCTCTCATCACGGCGAGTTTGATTTTTGGTGGACTCACATTCCTATTGCCGAGTTGTATTACATTGTATCAATATGTTACGAAGTGGGTTCCAGAGGAGCCTGACCCAGTTAGGCGTGAGCAGATGAAGTGGGTTCTAGTCGGCTCTGCTTTGGCTGGAGTCACGATTGTCGGAGCTGGAATATGGTACTTAAAAAAGCAAAAATGCATATAGTTGCGGTTAAGCCGACTTAACCGTAAGGCTGGAACTAGAAAGTTTTATTATGTTGAGGAACCTACCTAATTCTTAGGTGTCTGCATGATTCAAGCAGAGAGTAAGCGATTAGAGGAAGTTATGAAGGCATATCAAGAAAAACTCCAGAATGAGCTTAAGAAGGTTAAACAGTAATGTTAAGTCCATTCAATCTCCTACCCCTGCTAAAGATTACCAACTAGATTGGTGTCGGCATAAGGGGTGGGAATACAAACTTAGAGGTTGGACTAGAACTGTTCAAAGAGGTGAAACCATAGATGTTGAAAGAATTAACGAGATAGGATGGCTTTTTGGGATTCAAGTTTTGAGTGACGACTGTTATGGAGGAGTGACTTTACAATTCCAAGGAGGAGACTTAGAATTACATACAGTAGCGGAAGGTCATGCTGAATTCGGCAAGGCTATTGGTGCAATTTGCCAAGACCCAAGTGGATGGGTGCAGAAGTATTACCGTCCAAATCCCAACAGTACCGCTGGCATTTTTTTCTCTGTACTACATAGTGCGGGTTTTCAAGGTACTCTATTACCTTATGTTCCAACTACAATCGTCAAACTTTATTTGAGAAGTGAGAGTACACAAGCATCAGCAACAGTACATTGTAGTGCTTGGAGTGTGGCTATTACTAACCCTAGCCTATTCATACGTTCCCTACGCTCTGTTATCGGGGCTGGAACAATCATGAAGATAGACCCGCCACTGCTAACGGCAGGACCAGAAGAAGTCACGCAAAAGGGTCCAGACGAGAAGGAGGAATCATAGAGTGACCGACATTAAGGGTGGCATAGATTACGCCTTATTGAGACGTCATTACGGTAATGTAGACTTTGTTCAGTTGGCTGTCACGGCTACGCCTCAGTCCTACGTTGTCGGGACGATGGCTTACTTGGCAGACACAACGTTGCCCACAACCAAAGAGGGCTGGACACCCTTCACGCCAGCAGTGCCGATACCGCTACTCTACCAAGCATTAGGCATCACGAGTGGACCAGCCTTCGGAGCCAAAGACATACTGTTCTACTGCACGCAAGACTGTTATGTGCGTTTTGAAAGCCCAATTCGGGTTCAACTCTTAATTCCAGCAAACACATATATGCGTTTTCACCCTGAGTGCTTGTTGGTCTTCTATGTGGTCAGGGTTACGGCGGATGGCATACTTTCTGCTTGGATGGAAGGGTAGGCTATGCATATTAACAGAGGAGTGGATTGAAAAAAATGCCAGAAGCAACTTCAAGCAACGAAGGCATAAGTCAGTTGACTAATCCCCGTAGGTATGAGAAGGATAATGGTTTCAGGTCGGCTGTGGCTACACGGGCTGGTGGGGTAGCTACGGCTTTGTGGACTACGACAACCACGCCCGCTAGAACATCGGGGCGAGTTTCCACTATGTACTCCTTGATGATTGAGAATCCAACTGCTGGAGCAGTTACGGGATGGCTTGAAATCGGAGGTGTAGCAATTACGATACCGTTTGATGTTGCGAGTGCCGACAGCATAGTTGTGGATTTTCCAGCGGGCTTTAACCTCGGAGACAATAACATCAATTGCAACGCAAGCGCTAACGGAGTAATCTTTCAGATAGCAGGAACGGAAGCGTAGCTAAGATGGGCGTATATCATACTAGGGGAGACCACGCTGTACTGACTAATGTGCTGTTCAACCAGCACCACAGCCATTACGAGTATTACATAGGCGAAGCCCCCCCACACCATCATTCTACCACAGTAACGGTGGCGACGCCGAGAGTCTACCTGTACCCAATCATCATACCGCATACGGTGACTATCATCAATATTTGTAACATTTACGGCGCTACCGTGGCGGGGAATAAAATTAAGGGACTATACACATCGGATGGAGTCCAACCAGCTGGAGGAACCCTTCTCGCCCAGACTCCTAGCTCAGCAAAAGCGGGAATCAACCAGTTAGAAGAAACACTTTTAGCACTCCTACAACTCCAGCCAGGTCTTTATTTTGGGGCGTATGAGAGCGACGAGAACACAACCATTATGCGCTGTGCCCTAGTTGCCTCAATCACAGGTGCGACGCTTCAGTCTTACAGCTTTGACTTAGGTGGTTACGGTGCTCTTCCAGCCGTATGCCCAGCCGTAGTAGCTCGTAGCGGTCCAGTCGCATTCTTAAGAGTTGCGTCAATTCCATAATGAGGAGCACAGCCAAGATGGGTATATATCAGACTAGGGGAAACCGCTTCGTGTCTTGTAGATTACTACGAGGAACAGAGTAATTTTTAACGTAAGCAGTCAATATCGTGTTCTTATGGGAGGTGAGAACCTGATAATTTATGGCAGCACTTCATGGTTTAGAGATGCAGTAAAAGAGGGCGTTCCCATTGAGCAGATTGCCTCAGTCTACGGAGCCTGCCAAGACTATCATGGCAACGGTGCCACGATGGTTGCTCAAATAAGGGCTTTGAACCCCCGCTTTACGCCATTGCTGTACTGGAACCCGAAGGGAGTTGACAGAGGATTGTCTGGCGAAAATAAGGAGCTGTGGGAGTTATACGTGGCTAAGGGCTGGGTGCTGAAGGACCAGTATGGAGACTATGTGCATGATAATTTCTGGACGAACCTGTTCATGGTAGACATCGGCAACTCTGACTACCAAGATTTCGTGGTAAACCGCATAGCTGAACGCATCTTCAACCGCAATTATGGGGGAGAACCAACTGACTACGATGGGTTAATGGCTGACACCAGCTTCGACGTATCCGCAGGCTTGTTCAGCGCTGGCAAATCGGGAATCCCGCTAAACCCCAGAACGGGAGTAGCTTGGACTGACGAGGAAGTGATGAATGCGTTTCTCCAACTTCACCATAAAATCAGGCAGACGCTGGGAAACAGGCTGTTCATACCTAACGGGCTTTGGACAGGATGGCGATTCTGGGAATACAAAGACCGTTATCTCAGATACTTTCCAAATGTTGACGGAGCGGTGTTTGAAGGGTTATGGACTCTCTTTAATCGAGATGGAACTTGGAAAACCGACTTAGTGAACAGGTGGGTTGAGAGCCTAGACGCTTTGGTATGGCTTCAAGACAACTACCCACAAAAGTACTTCGTTGTCGCTTGGATGTTGGAGCCACTAGAGGGAATAATCCCGCTAGACATGACTGTTGAAACCCTTTTTATGCTTGGCTACACATCTACGCTACTGGGACTAAAACCGTATTCACGTGTATTTCTGGGTCCAAAGATGAGTGTTAAATCCCTGATTCAGTATGGAGTTCCGCTCATAAACATCGATGTCGGATTCCCCATAACTGACTACTATAGAGTTGAAAACAGCGAAGTCTTTGCACGTGACTTCAGGAATGTCAAAGTGCTCGTTAACCCAAGCAATGTGGCATATACCTTAAATCTCGGAAAACAGTATGTGACCAGAACTGGAGAAAAGGTAACCCAAATCACCATGGAACCACACAGGGGAGAAATATTGCTCACGCCTAAACCTTCCATAATCCCAAATAGTTGTGTTAGGCATAGGTGGTCTAGCAATACTAATTCTGGGGTGGAAAAAGGGTTGGTGGCGGAAGCTATCGTCATATTAAGCAAACCATACCCTACAGATACATTATATGCCAAAAAAACTATATTAGACATGTGACCAAAACTCGTTAATGGAAGTGGGTAAAGTGAGCTATCTCCAAATAAATGTGGCAATCAGCAAGAGTGCAAAGCTCGACTACCGTTTAGTTGGTCCCAGCGCTAGTCAACCCATACCACCAGAGGGCTACAAGATAGACCCAGAACCAATACTAGTTGAGGGAGTGCAGGGCAAGTATTGGCTAGAATACAAAATAACCGAGACTTAAACACCCTTTTTTTCTCTTTTCTGTGCATTTCTATCCATTCTTCGAGGGCTTTCTGTCTCCGCTCTTCTGACATGACTTCTGGAACTTCCGCACTAACTTCTTTCTCCCGTTTTATCGCATGTATCCAGAACAGAGCAACTGCGACTCCGAGGGGTACAAAGGATAGCCACCATTGAACGAACCCTAAATAGAATACGGTGGCTCCAACAACTACCGCTAAGATGCACATTATAACTTGAGAACTCTAAAATAATGGGTAGGTGTCCTAGATGCCGACCTCAGCTTCATGCTTTACTAAGAAGAAGATTTATAAATTGAACAGTCGAATTAATTATTGGGATTTAACATGGCTTACCTTGCTTTAGGCGAAGAGGAAGAGGGTTACCCAGTTTCACCCTTAGCCCCCAGCGTCGCCATAACCAACTTAGTAGCTCCTTCATCCAATACCCCCAACACAGGCACAGCCATTACTGTGGACTGGAAGAACAACGGAGATGCAGGTAACATAAGGATAGCCATATTGGAGAAACAGCCAGATGGAACATGGAAATGGATTGCTGGTAGTGGGACAAGGTTCGACAACCAGCCAGCAGGAGCAACAGGAACAATTACATTCGACTTAATAAGTCCAGCAACGGCTGGAACATGGAATTTAAGAGCGAGAGCAGGCTACATAGACCCAGCAACAAACAAGTTCGTAAGGACAGACTTGAGAGAGTTTGCAATCACGATAGCGGGAGCTCCAGCAGGCATAAACTGGGTTCCACTAGCCATAATCGGTTCCATAATAGCTTTGGGCATAGTCCTCTACGCCTTCAGGGGACGAAGTTAAACGTCTCGCATACTTGACTGGATTAAACGAAACAAGCTTCTAGTCGGAATTGCTGGCGGTATTGGGGCAAGCATAGGAGCAATCCTAATCCACCAAAAGCTAACACGATTACCCAAAAATGTTATACTTTTTAGTTGGGATGCCACAGAAAAAACAGTTTTTGACGAGCTTTTGGGAGCAGGAAAGCTTCCTTTCATTCAGTCGCTTCCGTACCTAGTCAAGATGACGGATAACTTAGAATTTAAGGCTGGAACAGTCACAAGACCACAACACGCAACCATGTTTTCTGGCTACTTGGCAGATGTGACTGGAATATGGAGCAACGACCCGACAAAGAACTATTCTCCCCCAGCAGAAAATGGGGGACTCAAACTGGCTACGGGCTACTCAGTGTTTGAACGGGTTAGGGCATGGTTTTGGATGAATAAACCATATGTTGCTGGAGGAACTGGTAAAGTAGGTAATGTAGGAGACATGTTAGGCTTTCCAAAGCAGGGAACATACCAGAACATCTTTGGCTTTAACTTTTTCAATAATGGATGGGGCTTACTTCAAGACTACCCTCCAGACATGTATCCTAAACGCAACGCAACCGAAATGAGTTTAGCTATGGCTGAAAACAAGCCACCCTACTTCTACATGGTACACTTCGCTGACCCTGACCATGTTGGACATACCTATGACGTAAATAGCCCTCAATACAGAGATGCTATAGTAGCCTGTGACAGAGTAACTGGGCAAATCTGCCAAAAACTATCGACATCGAACCCAGCAATCATAGTCACAAGCGACCATGGCTTCGGTTGTTGCGTCCCTACATCACATGGAGGAACACCCAACAGTTTCTTAGCGTCAAACCTTCCCATCGTTAGAGACGCATACGAAGTTGATGTTACACCCACAATCTACGAGTACCTAGGCATACCATACGAGATGTTTTATCCGAAGATTCAGGGAATAAGCCTCATGAGAACAGCCCCTACAAGAGTTGAGGTTCCACTAATTCCTCTCAGCAAAGAACAGGTAATGTTCGGTCATGAATTTTAAGTCTAATCAACGGTTAAGATTCATTGACCGAAAGTTTTAAATCCTAACCACATCCTAATACGTCTTCGGGATATGCTGTGGGCAAATTACTCGTAAGCGTAAGCGAAGCCATCGAATCCAAACTGAGGCAACTCGCAGATAAAGAGTATGCGGGCAAGCGAGGAGCCATAAGCATCATAGTTGAGAAAGCTTTAGAGAGCTACTTCAACCAGAAACATGAAAGAGAAGCCTTAGAACGGGTGAGGGGTATTGAAGAGTAAAGGGTTTTCTAGGTCTCAGTTCTCTTGGGAAGCAGTCATGGAAGCCAAGCCCCTAGTCAGCAACCTCATAGCCATGGATAGGAGGCTGGAGGGCAACGATCTATTGTGTCTGCTGAAGTTTTGGCGAGTCCACGACCAAATAGACATACCAGAAGATGTGTTCTATACGATACTCAAGAACGGCACCCATCCAGAAGTCATTAGACGTTCGAGACAGCTAATATCGGAGGAGAGGCGCAAAGCCTACGGAATAACAAGCGAGACAGAGGAGAAGAGGCTGGAGCTGGGAAGAGAGACGAGAGCCCAAGCGAAACAAGCAACATTATGGGGGTGAAAAAAGTGGGAGAACCAGTTTATTCACTTGCATTAGACCCAGAACTCGTTAGGAAAGCACAACTTCGCCTTGAAAAATTTGGCTATGACTCTTTGCGAGAATTGTTGGATGACCTGCTCAGAAAATGGTTAAAGGAAAACAGGTAGAGAATAAAATGATAATAATCCCAAAAAAGCTTAGGCTTCTAGTTGAGAGATGGCTTGAGAAGCAAGACCGAACTAGGGAACACGGGGGCTATTTCTTTGGCAGTGAGACTCAGTTCTGGGCGTTTTTGCCATGCCCTAACTTCAGTAAGGAGCCTTGGAAAAACTTTGACCGAGGCAACGGAGACTACTTCGCTGAAGCGTTTGGGCAAATGCTCGAATCCCCGATAGTAGCGGAAGCTCATACGCATCCTAACGGTTCTATACCGTCTGAAGGTGACCGAAGGTACATCGAAGGACACAGACTTTATTATGAAGTCATATTAGCCGACATGAAGGATAAGTGGAGATGGTTTGTCATCAATCGGCAAATGCAGGAGATAGGAATAACGGAGTCAGACGAGGAATTGACAAAATTAGCTTTTATGTTAGCGCATGAGGTGGGCATAACTGACTTGGGCAGAGTGTTCGTTACACCGAAGGGAGAGCTTTTGGGTTCAGAAAAGGCAAAGATATTGCTACAAATGGATGTGGATGCATATCGAGTATGGGAATACAAGAAGAAATGTTCATGGATGTCGAAAAAACACATGGCAAATGAGTTACATCTCTCAAAGGCTAAGCTAAATCAAGCCTTAGCCAAAATTGATAAGGCGACTGTTAATCACCATTAACCGCAGAGTTGAAGTTGAAAATGTTAGGTGAACTTTACAAGCCGAAAGGTTTAGCGAGAGAAACCGCAAAAGCAGTTCTAGAGACTGAAAATGTCTATGCCTGCAACATGGCTTTTGGTTGCACTAACAGATGTCGCTACTGTTACGTTCCAAGATTCACACACCGTAAAAAGGATCAAGACATACGTCTTCCTAAAAAATCACCTGTAGAGTTGGTGTTGAACCAGCTTGAGCATAGATGGAAATTCCACTGGACTCAGAGGGAAGAACTCGGAGTTTTCTTGTCATTCTTAACAGACCCGTTTCTACCAGAGTGTGGAGACGAATCAGAAAAACTCATCGAGGCACTCATACGGTCACGCATCCATGTTGCCACTCTCTCTAAATTAAGTACTTCTGTGCATCATGGCGTAAGACAAGGTATGACGATAGTTTCTCTAGATGAAAAGTTCCACAAGAAATGGGAACCGTTTACATGCCCCGTAGAAGGACGACTTGTCATACTTAAAACATGCAAAAAAGAGTTTGGCGATTATGTTTGGATTTCGATGGAGCCTTATCCGCCCTCAGCAATTTACAAACAAGACTTTGATTCATTATTAGAAGAACTAAATTTTGTTGACTTAATCGTTTTTGGCAAGTGGAATTATGATAAACGAGCTAATACTGAGGAAGCACGACAAGAATACAAAAATTACATAGGAATCTTGGAAGATTTTTGTAGAAGTAATTACATACGTTACCATGTTAAATCTGATACCATGAACTTTGTATTTAATATGTGTTAACCGCAGATGAGAACATCAACTTTGCGTTTAAATACGGTTAACAGAAAGTCTTAAATTCTCTATCCCATTTTATAGTCTGAACGAAAGAACGAATGAATGGAGGTGCAGTAAGCAATGAGTTTTCTAAGGGAGAAGAAGTTTATTTTTGAGGCTATCGACTTTGAAAAGGAACCCCCAGAATACTATAAAACAAAAGGCAGAGAAGTAGACAGGATTGCATTTTATCTTCGATTCCTCTCCAAATGGTTCATTCCATGCAAAAAATGCCAAGAAGAACTCAGACGAATGGTTGCGACAGCAACGCAGTGGACTTTAGGGAATAAAACCTATGAACCACCAGTCGAGTTTAATCGAACCTTTGAAATAGATGATGATGCATGGGAAGAGCTTGAACGACACAAAGCCACGAAAGAAGAAATCGAGAAGTTTGGAAAAGGAGAAACAACCTACATAAAGGAGTGAGACAATGAATCTCTATAAGATTCAAACGAAGGATATTAAGGTTCTCATAAAGGCTAAGTCAAGAGGTGAGGCTTTTGGAAAGTTCTTCAAAGACATAGTTGATGGAAAATTGCCTCTATCAAAAATAGGGAACATAGTGATTCTGAACGATGGCAAAGAAGACTATCCATTCAGGGTGATTCCAAGTCTATTCATACTCGGTTTCATGGATGAGGAAACCGCAATAGCGAACATAAAGAATTGCATCGGAAACATTGATGAGGTTGAGGCGGGACGAATCCTCTACAAATCTGTAAAAACCGATAAGTGGATATACAAGGCTGTTCACGGAAGAGAACCTTCGATGTTTCCACCGATACCTTAGTTTAACAGTTCATGGTCGTTGAGCCATGAAGTGCTAAACTGATACCCCCTATTTTTTTTGGTTTGCGTTTAACTAGAATTAACCGAAAGTCTTAAAAACCCATGCGGATAATAATTTGGCGAGGTGATTTGAATGGTTAATTGGGAGATTCTTTTGAAGCCAGCAGACGAGAAAACTATAAGCATTTTAGCAACTCTAGATATGCCCCCTAGAAAATTAAAAATTGAGGCAATATTTCCCTATGAAGACCTTATCAAGATTTTAGATGCCTCATCTGAGCCAATTAAGAAAATTCTACAGCATATTCAGAAGCAGAGAGAAAAGGGCAAAGAAGAGGGAGACCTACAACTACAGAAAATCGGTTAAAACAACTTAAACGAAGGCGTTAAAATGGGTAAGGTATTCAATCCATGTATAGCTGAGTGGAATAAACTTCAAAATGTCAAAGTTACTGTTGCTGAGGGCGATACACCAAACATTTTTGTTTGGCTTGACGATAGACTAATCGCTAAATTCTGGATATACCCAGATGGTTCAGTTAATTGCAGAACCTTTGTTCCAGATACGAGTCCCGAAATCTTTTTATTCAAAGTACGATGCGGTTAACAGTAATTAATTAAACGAAGGGAGATAGATGGGTAAACATAAGTATTCTGAGCTTAGAGTCTTAGAAGGGTTTCTAAAATTTAAGATAAGCCGAAAGCTCGCAAAGGAAATAAGGCAAAATCATCCAGAACTTTTCCTCAATCCAAGGCACATGGAAATTATAGATATTGAAACTGCGGATAAAGAGCATTAACAGAGGACAAATAATGGATGAAGATATGTTTTACATAGTTCAGCTATTAAAGTCTTCCAAAATCGGAGATGTGGTTATAGCTGTCGCTACCGCTCCAAAGGAATCATATAAAGACGATATAATTCACATTAGTTTAATCAACAAAAAAGATGATAAAAAAATATTGACAAAGAATATACTCGTTATGACACCGAGGGAAGCAGTTCTTCTTGGAGTTTCTCTCATACGAGCAAGTTTAATAGGTGAGTTTGCTTTGGATAAAAAGGAGCCAAGTTTTGATTTTGCCACTAATTGGCAACAGTTCTTCAAACGACCACTAAAGGAGACGTTATAGGGCTTAATAGAAGGTGAGGAAATGGAGAGAGGAAGGCTCATAACATGTCCAACATGTGGCGGAACAGGCAAAATCACAGAAAACAGTCCAATGAGTTTCGGTGTGAAAGATTGTCCGCAGTGTAAGGGTAAGGGACTCATCATGGTAGCTCCGAAACGGAGAAGCCCGATAAACATAGGTGTTTAAGATGATGGAACTCAAGGGAAAAATTCCTGTAGAAGTTACAAAGTTAATCAGTGATTTGACTGGAGTCAGTCCAGATACAACAAGAGTTTATAAAGTATTCGCTAAGATTTTTTGGGGGTTTGTTGATAAAAGCCCTCAAGATGTTACAGTTGAAGATGTTACAAACTTCCTCAATTGGGGAGAGAAGAAACGAGGTTGGAGTCTTACAACGATTAAGTATTATGCGGGTTTAAGTCAAAGATTCTTAGCTGAATTTAAAGATGAGAACTTCATAAAGGAACTTAAAAAGGTAATACGCCGACTGCCAAAAAAGAGAACACATGAAAGCCTCTATGAAGGCAATTACATCCCTGGAGACAGAATAGATGATTTCATTAACACTGCGGAAAACGAAGAGTATGCGGTTCTTTACACGATGATTTTGAAGTGGGGGCTACGTATAAGTGAGGCTTTAAACCAGAGAATTGAGGAACTCAATCCCAAGGCGTTAAAAGTTATAGTGAGGGGGAAGGGACAGGGAAGCGAACATAAAGTTAGAAATGTTTGGGTCGATTTCCCAAGCATACAGAGAGTTTTAGCTTTTGCAGGATGTACTTCGCAAGAAATCTCAGGTTCCCAACCCATAAGGAAGAGGGGAAAAATCATCCAACATCTTAACGAAAGAACGGTACAAAACGAGTGGAAAAGAACTGCAAAAAAGATAGGTTTACGGAATTGGAAAAAACTGACACCCCATGATGGTAGGCATTCGTATGCGATAGACTTCTTGATACGTAGGAAAAAAGAGGGGATGGCTGCTTTAGTTCTCCTTAAAAACCAGCTTGGACACACTAACATCAACACAACGATGATATATCTTGACATAGCTGGAACTGAGGCAAGGGAAATTTTTGACGCTGGATTAACCCAGCCCTAGACATAACGGAGATCTACAACATGGAATCCAGAAGGATAGATTATAATAAGCATTATCACTGCGGGTTCTGCGGAAACAGATTCAACCACGGCGAAGAAGCGAAGGATCGGAAAGGGAGATCTATATGCCCAAGAGATGGTCATTTGCTCCGCTACATCCCAAGGAATAAAAACAACAAGTCACATAATTTGGAAAGGGAGCGGAGTGGAAGAGTGGGAGTGAAGGATAGGGAACAAAAGCCCCTCATAATTTCTCACCAACCTCACCAAATCATGTATGTAGCAGGGAAATTGTTTTTGGTGAGTCGTATCCGAAACATAAGGGCGATACGCCTATCCCGAATCCAACGGTTTCCGCTTCGCTCCCCCAAAAACAACGGATAAGGAGAATTTACCGCAATGAAATGGATAAGATGGTTTAACAGCTTAAGTATCTTATGTGCCGTGTTCGTCACAATAGGCTTGGTGAGTTTGCTAATCGGATTTGGACTGTTAGATTTAGGAATACAGACTTTTGGAGTGACCTTGGCATTAATCGGTTTGGTTATCTACATAATTCTTATCGCATACTTAAAATTTAAACATATTCCACAATGTAGTGAGTATAATCCTTGGCTTTCGGTTAATAGGAGTTAATGGTAAATGAACAAGTGGACTGCCCTAAAACTTTTGTGTTTTATAATCTTCTACGCTTTGTTCTGGATTGGTGTTTGGCAGGTTGACATCATTGGTGCGGGTTATGTTTGGTCTGTTCCCGACCATTGGCGAGAGATTGCTTTCGGGCTTGGTTTTAGTGAAAGGATAGCTTGGTGCCTCTTTGTGACATTCATCTGCGTAGGGTTGCATGGCATACTTCTAATATGGCTAATCCCAAAACTGTTCAAGAGGAGATAACTGCATGAACGAGGGGCTTCACTTACACCTATTTCTTAAGCACGAACATTATGATGCTATAGATGCTGGGCAGAAAAAAGTTGAGTATCGAAAGAACATTCCCTATTGGAGAAAACGCATTATGCCTAAGTGGAACTCAAACGGAGGAAACATGGTTATATTCCATAAAAGCTACACTAAAACGATTATGGTCTTCTTCATTAAAAGCCTCGTTATCAATGGAAATCAAATTGAGCTTCATTTAGGAGAACGTCTATTACCAAGTTGGGAAAGATGGAAAATAATTGATAGGGATGAGGCTTTACAGCATGAGTTAGAAGGCGGAAAAGCCTCAGAAGATTATTAGGAGGTTAAAAAAAGAAAATGTCTAAATCTGTTTCAAAACCTATTCCAGCCCCAATATGCACCGCATGTTTCGACTTCGCCCCAGACCAGCACCAAAAAGAGAAAAGAACCATAATCATAGCACCAATCATAATAAAAGAAATTCAAGAGGGAAGCACCAAAATCGGCTGGGCGTGTAGCAGAGCTGATTATTGTCATGATTCCGAGTGCCGTTACAGCAAGAGAAGTAACCGAAAAGGTACAGAAGACGAAGGATGGGAAGAATAGATTTCTCATAATGCGGATTAAACGCATACCCTTAAAAAAAAGAGGGGTTAAGGTTCAAATCTCCATAAAGCAACAAATCCACATCCTTGGCAAAAAAGTATCGCAAATGTCGAAGTCGAAGTTATTCTGTCATGACCATGTTCGTTGTCCCATTTCCTCGAAGTAGTTATTACCGCTCCTTCATACTCTGATGTTCTTTTCTCCAATGCCATCTCAGAACCACAGAACGGACATATTGGAATCCGCTTTATAGGCATCTTTTCACCCTTTCGGTTAAAGCAAATTATCAGTGGAAAACTAATAAAGGCATCCTTGTATATTTATACTCATGCTATACCTTGACGAAGACGAGTATTTTTCAATGACGGCAAACGTCACAAGCAGCGGATACCAGAGCGTCATCCTCAGTGGCTACTTGGTTCAACGTAGGAGTGATGGCACTTACGTCGCCCCGTTGATTCCACAGTTGTTTTATGGATGGGATGGAACGCAATTGTCGAGTTGGCGACAAAACATTGGAGCAACGGGTTCGCAAGTGATTCTTAGTCGCAGTGGAGGATACCCCAAAGTTCCGAGGGAAGAGCTGTTTTGGCGTAAAGTGTCAGACTTCGAGCATGTCAAAGCTGGGGAGAAGGTTGTGGCGATGCCTACTCTCCAAGTACCTTCGTGGATACTGCCAGTGGGCGTGTTGTTAGTCAGTGCGGTTCTAATATATTGGTTGTGGAAGAAGTAATGGGTAAGGCTTGGCTTCCGTTAGCCGTAATCGCATGTGTGGGCAGTAGCTTCCTCCTATGGTATGCGATGGATGACTGGCAGAGAGCGAGGTACTTCGCCATAACGGCAGGTCTGCCAGTAACAGTCTTCGCCATCGCAGGACTTCTAGGAAGAGAAACCCTTAAAAAAACTTAGGTTGTTTTGAAATCTGGTCCAACCTCGATAACTTCTATAGTTACTCGGATTTTGGATGGCTTGACTGTTTTATCACTTATACGTTTTACTGTATAATCCCAAGAGCTATAGCCCATTTTCTCTAACATGATTAATAAATCCATGCCATTTATTGTTACCCACTCTCTGTGGTAGTCGTTTGCTTCGCTATTATATCCTATTTCTCCCTCAAACGATTCTTTCAACTTTATGTCTCTTTTCAATCCAAATCACCCTTCAGATAATAAGCGTTAAACGCAACATAAAAAAAATTAAGGTTGCCCACCAACCTCTACTAGACATGTAGCACACCTTCGAGATGTACATCGTGAAGGTGGGCAGATACAAGTTGCACACTTTCTGCTTGTACACTTTACCATAACCTCTCTGCATATACACTCTACCATAACCGCACCCTTTAGAAAAAAAAGGAGATCAGAGGGGATTCTCATCAAATTTTGTTTCTTTAACCCAAAATTGCCACCAAGGTTTTTTCGTTAGTTTTCCAGTTCTAGTCCAGTACCATCTCCCTAGTTCTTTATTGGCTTTCAAGTGAGCTAATTTAGCTTCTTGCATACCTACCCATAGAATAAAACCAAGTTTGAGTTCTTCAGGTATTTTCTTACTTTCTTTGATTGCCTTTGCAAGGAATACTCCAAGTTCTGTTTC
>Ga0209725_1000524_pt1 | contig 23472 bp, 16 predicted proteins | sample I18A1metaG_FD_184145 | JGI IMG/M metagenome (GOLD analysis project Ga0209725, IMG submission 184145) | Lake sediment bacterial and archeal communities from Gulf of Boni, Indonesia to study Microbial Dark Matter (Phase II) - ​I18A1 metaG... | ecosystem: Environmental > Aquatic > Freshwater > Lake...
AGGTGGTGCTTGGTCATGCTCAGTCCCCAGGTGATGATGCTCTCCATTGCCTCAAGCACGCTCTTCATGCCGTATTTTACGCACAACGACTTCATTCGGTTGGAAGCGACTTGCAACGAGGCGGCTTGGGCCCGCATATCGCCAATGGTTTGGTCTGGAAGACGACTATTCGCAGTGATTATGTCGACCAGTGAGTCTATTTCTTTTCCTCGATCAAAGAGTTTGACGCATGGGAAGTGCAGGCCTTCTTGGAATATCTCTGTCGAGTTGGTGGTCCAGCTTCCAGGATCTTTTCCGCCTATCTCTGTCCAGTGGGCCTTGTTCACGGAGAATCCAACGAGGGTGTCCTTGTAGAAGATAGGTGCAACGAGGACGACATCGCTTAGGTGGCTGCCTCCTCCACCGTAAGGGGTATTCGTCACAATTACATCTCCTTCGAAGAGGTTCTTTTCCGTGAACTTGTTCAAGACATCTTGAACGGCAAACGTGAGCGTTCCCAAGAAACCCGGCAGCCCATTGGCTTGAGCTATCAGTCGTGCTTTTCTGTCCGTTAGGCCGCAGGCGTAGTCGAGAACTTCGTAGATGACTGGACTGTGGCTGGTTCTGGCTAGCGAATAGAACATCTCCTCCGCTGCGGCTATCAGCCCGTTTCTGATTATTTCGACGGTAAACGGGTCTAGCTTTCTCTTGGCACTCAACACATGCACTTCGTGGAGAATGTTCTTGCTGCCTCGATTAGGAGTCCATAGGAGGTCTTTCTATCCGTTTTCACAGTCTTTTTCTGAGCTTTGAGGTTTCTTCTCTGTCGACAGTCATTGAATTCGGATCCACAATAACGCCGTACTTTTCCTTAGCTTGGGTGACACTAATGTAACCATTCCGCACGTCGTCTAGTACCCTCTCGGGGTCCCTTTCCATTGGGTTCCCATATCCTCCACCTGCGCCGGTAATCAAGCGGACCACGTCTCCTCTCTCAAGAGGATGTCTCGCCACTCGGTCAGTCCGGAATGCTTTGCCACTCTTCGGCATGATTTCAATAAAGTTGCCAGTGCCATCGGCGCCTCCTGCCATGCCCCACGGAGGGAATCTGCTACGTCCGAAGATTGAGGTGACGAATCCGTTACTATTCATGATCTTGTAGTCACGTACAAGCCCGAGACCGCCTCTATTCTTACCGTAGCCGCCGTCCGCTGTGTTCAACGAGAACTGTTCGACGAGGATGGGGTATCTGGTCTCCTGAATCTCGACGGGCATTATGTAGGTCTCGCCGTCTCCGCTGCAGACGAGTCCGCTTTCGCCGTCCTTGTTTGCACCAGCGCCCCAGCCACCGGCTTCCGGTTCCACGATCAGCCATGTCGCTCCTGTCTCATCGTGGATGCCTCCAACTATTGTCGCGCACACGCTCAGGAAGTGTCCCGCAGTCAACTTGTCGGGGACTAGGGGAGCCAGCGACTTCCAGACGACATCCTGAGCATAACTCATTCCCTCCCAGAAAGTCGAGGTGGGGAATGGTTTCGTTGCGCTTATGACCGTGCCCCCGGGAATCTTGACTTTCATGGGAGCGAAGCATCCCTCGTTCGCATGAACGTGCGGGTCTGTTATCGCCAGCATCATTGTCCTAATAGCGGACAACGCAGCTGGCGTCGGGCAGTTGACCGGTCCTCTAATCTGCTCCTCTGTGCCGCTGAAGTCAAATGTGATGTCCCTGTCAGTTATCGTAACCTTTGCCTTCACTTTCGCAGGTTTCTCTTGGATGCCATAGGTGTCTAGGTATTCCTCTGCTTCATACGTTCCTCGCGGCAACTTCCTAAGCTGGTTAAGGGTTATTCTCTCCCCCCAGTCCAGTATTTCTTGTATCGCCCGCAGAATTAGGCCGATTCCATACTTTTTACAGAGACGAACTACCCTGTTGGCCGCAACTGTCAATGAAGCCGCTTGAGCTCTCATATCGCCAATGGTCTCATCGGGCAAACGGCTGTTCGCGCGAATTAGATCGACGACGCTGGGAATCTCGGTGCCTTTCTCGAAAATTCTTATGCAGGGAAACATCGTGCCCTCTTGGTGAATCTCGATCGAGTCCGTCGTCCAGCTTCCAGGATCTTTTCCACCTATCTCTGTCCAGTGTCCCTTGTTCACCGAGAATCCGACTAATGTCTTCTTGTAAAATATCGGCTGGATCAAGGAAACATCGCTAAGGTGCGTTCCGCCGCCGGAATAGGGTACGTTAGCTATGAAGACATCACCCGAGTTCAGTTGGTCTGCTCCAAATTTCTGCAACACTTCTTGAACTTGGTATGTGAGGGTTCCTAGGAAACCTGGCACCCCATTGGCCTGGGCGATCAGTCTTCCGTCTTTGTCTGTTATGCCACACGCGTAGTCCAAGACCTCGTATATGATCGGGCTCTTTGCCGTTCTGCCGAGGCTGTAGAACATCTCTTCGGCGGCCGCGACAAGACCGTTTCTGATGACCTCACGCGTGAATGGGTCCAGTTTGCTTTTCATCTTGCCCTTTCTGACCACGGCTTATGCCCCCGTCTTAACCACAAGATTTCCAAACTTGTCAACGGTCAGCGTCTGTCCCGGATAGACTAAGGTCGTGCACGCGAGCTCTTCCACTATTGCAGGGCCCTTGATTCGACAGCCAACCGGGAGAAGGTCTCTGTCATAGATCTTGCTTCGTTTCACGCCTTCTTCATCATAGTCAACGTTTCTCTCGCCCTTGAGAGCCTTCTGGGCACTCCCTGGTCGACGCTTGACGGGTTTTATTGTGGGCTTCCTGACTTTTCCGAATGCGGTGATGTGCACGTTGACTATCTCGCACGAGCTGTCCAGTCTGAAGGCATATGCCTTGTAGTGCAGTTGATGGAACAGACCTATGGTTTGCTTCAGGTCCCCTGCATCCACTCTGCCCTTGGCTTTCTTTACGGGGGTCTTGACGGTATGTTCTTGTCCTTTGTATCTTACGTCAACAGTTCTCTCAAACCAGATTAGCTTCTCTGGCACTCCTTCCTCAGCGAACTGACGGAACGCAAGCGCTTCCAGTTCTCCCAGCATCTCGTTGAGAGCCTGAAGAGAGTTCTCGTCGGCGTCGAGAACTCTAGTTCGGACGAAGTCACGTCTGAGGTCTGTTAGCAACATCCCCCAGGCCGAGAAGTGGGCTGGGTTCTCAGGCACCATCACGGTTCCTATCTGTAGCTCTCTTGCCAGCATTGGCGCGTGCAGACCACCGCCGCCGCCGAAGGCCATTAGAACGAAGTCTCTGGGATCGTATCCTCGCTGTATCGAGATCAGGTTGAGCATGTTTATCATGTTCGAGTTGGCTATCCTGAGAATGCCTAGAGCTGCTTCCTTCTCGGTCACGTTGAAGCCCTTTGCTATTTTTGAAACGGCGTTCTTTGCATTCTCAACGTTGAGCTTTATCTGGCCGCCAAGGAAGAAATCAGGATTCAGCCTTCCTGCTAGTAGATTAGCATCCACCACGGTGGGTTCTGTGCCGCCCTTGTCGTAGCACGCTGGTCCGGGTTCTGCGCCCGCACTTTGTGGACCGACTCGCAGGGCGCCCCCGGCGTCTATCCAAGCAATGCTTCCGCCGCCGGCCCCAATTTCCACTATGTCCACAACAGGGATCTTTATCGGATGACCGGAGAAGAAACGGGTTCGTCCAAGCTGATAGTCCGTGTTCACCCGTATGCTCCCATCTTCTATGAGCGCGCTCTTTGCAGTAGTTCCGCCTATGTCCAGCGTGATGATATTCCGTTCATCCATAGCCCCGCCGAGAGCCCTGGCCGCCATCACTCCTCCCACAGGCCCGCTCTCGACCATGTAGATTGGAGCAGTCTTCGCCGCTTCAAAAGTGGCCGTTCCTCCGCTTGATAACATCGCGTACATTGTTGCAGTTACGCCCAAGTTTTTCAGTCGCTTTTGGAGGGACTCAAGATATCGCTCAGCAATTGGCCGCACGTATGCGTTCATTACAGCAGTGTTAGCTCGCTCATACTCCCTCCATTCCCTAGTCAGTTCGTGGGACGCAGTAACGTAGACCTCGGGAAGCGCGTCTTTGACAAGTTTCGCACACGCCGCTTCGTGACCAGGGTTCGCGTAGGAATGAATGAAACAGATAGCGACGGACTCGACTTTTTCCCTCCGAAACAGATCGACAGCCTTGCGAACGTCTTCGATGTTGAGCGGGGTCAATTCCTCTCCTTTGAAGTTAAGTCTCCCGCCAACCTCGACGCTCAAGTGTCTGGGAACGAATGGCTTGGGTTTCTCATAGGCGAAGTTATACATGTCCGTCCTGTTACATCTCTGAATGATCAGCATGTCTCTGTAGCCCTTTGTCGTGATGAAACCAGCCCTGGCTCCTTTTCTTTCGGTCAGAGCATTGATGATTACCGTGCTGCCATGACCTACGAAATCCTTCACATCCTTTGGATCTACCTTTGCTATTCGGAACGTCTCAAGCACACCGTCAGCAAGATCAGAAGGAGTAGTCGGGCTCTTTCCGAGCAAGATATCGCCAGTGTCTGGGTCCAACCCCACTAGGTCTGTGAACGTGCCTCCAATATCTACTGCAACGCGGGAAAACAAGGATCGAAACTCTCCTCTTTCATCAATACAGAAAATGGGATGAAAGCGCCTTCAATAGAAAAGCTTTGCCGCTCTACTCTTCGAGAGGGACTACTGAAATCCAGAGAAGTTGCAGTTCATTACGGACGCTGACAAGCTCTTCTCTTTGAGACAATTGTGTTCACTGAGGCCTAGTTTGCCAAAGCGATTGTTGCTACGATGAGAATGTCTTGCAGACACAAGTCGAATATACGAGCCCAACCACCGTAGTTGATGTTAGGTGAAGGATCCAGCTATGAAACTCCGGCACTTCAAGGGAGCGAATCTGCCAAAGACATCGGTAGATTACTTTGCGAAAGAAGGCGAGGCCCCGAGGATTCAATTCGGGGCGGCCACAATTTTGCCTGGCGGAAGGCTCCCTAGCGAAGCATACAGCCAGCACGACCGTCATTCTGAGCTCTCATACGTCATATCTGGCAAGTCTGTATTCCACGCCGACGGCGAGATCGTATCCCTAGAGGAGGGAGACGTTCTCTACAATCCTCGAGGAACCAAACACTTCGTTGAGAACACAACCAACAAAGCCTGCGTTGTCTTTTGGGCGCTAGTGGAGGAGTAGGAGAAGCGCTTACAACCTGATTGATGAACGTTATCTCAGTGGCTACGCGTCGGACTGCCAGCCCTAGAATCCTCTCGTCGTGAGTCACTTTCAGTGAAGGCTGATGGGTAGAGATGACACGCAACATGATGCGCCCTCTTGTACTCTGTTAGAACGGGAACAACCTTGCTGCATCTATCCATGGCGAACGGACAGCGTGGATGAAAGCTGCATCCTGGCGGAACGCTCAAGGCTCCAGCAATCTCTCCAGTACTCACAATCTTCTCCGGCTTGAGGGCTTCCTCTTCACGCGTGATCACGGGAACCGCTGAGAGCAGCATCTTCGTGTATGGATGCAGCGGGTTGCTGAAGAATTCAGGAGTATCGGCCGTCTCCACAATCTTGCCTAGGTACATGATGGCTACTCTTTGGGCGACGTTCCGCATCAGGCTGAGGTTATGCGTGATGAAGAGGTATGATAGCTTGAAGTCTTTCTGGAATCGCATGAGCATGTTGATGATCTTTGCCTGGATCGACACGTCCAATGCAGAGGTAGGCTCGTCTAGCACAATGAAACTTGGTCCGGTCGCTAGGGCTCTGCCGATAGCCACGGCTTGCTTCTCGCCCCCACCCTGCTCCCCCGGGTATCGCACCGCAAATTCTCGAGGCAATTCGATGAGGTCCATGATCTCGAGGACTTTTCCCGCGTAGTCCGCGTCTGCTACGAGGTGATGGACCCTGAGAGGTAGTTCCAAGATCTGCCCGATTGTTCGCCTAGGGTTTAGGGATGACGCGGGATCTTGAAAGACGATCTGCAGCCGCTTCTTGAGCTCTTTCGGTCGTCTGTCCACGCCCATGGAGATGTCTTCTCCCATGAACGTGATACTTCCCGCAGTGGGGCCATAGATCCCCATGATAACGTGGCCTACCGTGCTCTTCCCGGAACCAGATTCACCAACCAAACCGAAGGTTTCATTCTTCATCACAGAAAAAGAGACATCATCAACGGCCTTCACAATCCCCCGCGTCGTCTTGAAGTATTTCTTGAGCCCTTTGATTCTCAGTATCTCGTCTGCAGACATCAAGTGTCACCGTACAGAAAACATGCGACCCTGTGACCGTTCCCGATATCAAATGCGGGCGGCGCATCGGTGTGGCAACGTTCCTTGGCGGACCGGCACCTCGAAGCAAACCTACATCCGTCAGTGATCGTCAAGTAGCTGGGGATCCTGCCGGCGATCCCCTCGGGGACGCCTCCGCCTGAAAGCTTCGGCACCGCCTTCAGGAGATTCTGCGTGTAGGGGTGCACTGGGTTTGAGAACAGCTCTTCGGTGGGAGCTTCCTCCACCATGGTGCCCGCGTACATTACGTAGAGCTTGGTCACGAAACCCTTCACGGCGCCTATGGAGTGGCTTATCAGGATAACCGAGAGCCCTCGCTCCTCGACTATTTGTTTCAGTAATCTCATGATCTGGTCCTCTATCGTGACATCCAGAGAGGTACCTGGCTCGTCGGCGATCAACAGATCTTTGGCCGACGCCAAGGACATTGCTATGCAGACTCGTTGCCTCATGCCCCCGCTCAACTGGAAGGGGTAACTATCTAAGATCCTCTCCGGCTCGGGGAGGGCAGCGTTCTTCAGGAGCTCCACGGCCTTCGTTCTCACCTCTTGTTTGCTCGGCGCCTTGCTCGTGAATTCGGAGTAGCGGACTATGTCCTCGAGTTGTTCTCCTATCTTGAAGACCGGGTTGAGAGCCGCCGTCGGGTCTTGGAATATCATGGACATGCTAGTCCTGTGTAGCCTCATTTGCTCTTGTCTTCCAAGATTCAGAACGTCAATACCCTTGTACGCTATCGTCCCGCTGGCAACTATGGCGTTGGCAGCGAGAATTCTCATTATGGTCTTCATGGTAGTTGTCTTGCCGCAGCCGGATTCTCCTATTATTCCCACTTTCTCCTTTGCGCCCACACTAAGGTAGACACCGTTGAGGACCCTCAACAATCCTTCGTAGACTTTGAAGTTGACATGAAGGTCCTTGACATCTAGTAGTTGCTCTGCCATCACACCGACTCCGCTGCGAACATGTCTCTCACGCCGTCGCCTAGCAGATTGAAGCCAAGTATGATGAGGACTATCGTCAATGCGGGAAAGATGGAGATCCACCATTGCTCGGGCAGGAAACTTGCGCCGTCGGAGACCATGGTTCCCAAGTCGGGGGTTGGGGGCTGTGCACCTAGGCCGACGAAGCTTAGGCTGGCGCCTATCAGGATCACCCAGCCGGCGTCCAAGGTCATCTTCGTCAGTATTGGACCTAGACAGTTCGGCAGAATCTCTCTGAAGATCATGTGGAAGGGACTTGCTCCCGCTATTTCTGCGGCCTGAACGAAGGCTTCGTTCCTGAGTGAAGATGAGATGCTGTACACTAATCTAGTGTACCATGGCCACCACATGAGAGAGACAGCCATCATGGCGTTGAACACGCTCGGCGTCAGGACTGAGCATATTGAAAGGGCCAGCACGAGAGGGGGAACGGCCAGGAAGATGTCGGCAGCCCTCATTATTACCATCTCGACCTTGCTTCCTTTGTAGTAACCCGCTACGAGACCTAGCACCACGCCTGCAGGTACAACTAGGGACAAGACCACTACGGCCATCATGAGTGAGTATCTGAAACCGAACATGATTCTGGTAAGCACGTCCCTCCCGAACTGATCTGTGCCGAATATGTGGAGCCAGTTCGGAGACTCGTGTGCTTCAGGGTAGTCTACGAAGAATCCCGCATGTGTGGGGTATGGGGCTATGTAAGGCGCGAAGATTGCCACAACGGCCACGAGTGCCACCACTCCAAGCCCGACCGCGGACAGATAGTTCTTGGAGAACTTGTGCCAACTCTTCCTAAAATCCGGTCCCTTCCTAATTACAGCTTGCTTCATGCTCGCTTCATCTACGCAGCTCTTTCGACGTATCTTATTCTTGGATCGAGGTATGCGACAATCAGGTCCACTACGATGTTTGCAATAGCGAATATGATTCCTGCTATCATGACCACTGCAACTATTGCGTTGAGGTCTTTTCTCAACATCGCAGTGATTCCGTAGCGGGAAATGCCGGGCCAGTTGTATATCAACTCCACAAGGAAGGCGTTAGCTATCAGGGAAGAGATGTCTAAGCCCATTACCGAAACCGTGGGGATCAGCGACGGCCTCATCAGATACTTCAGTGTAAGCAATCTTTCGGGAACGCCGTGTGAAACTGTTGATAGAATGTAGTCCTTGTTGAGGTTCTCAACCACACTGGACCTTGTAATCCTAGCCTCCTGTGCTATAGGTCCAAGCGCTAGGGCAAGTCCAGGAAGGATCAGGTGAACTATCGCGTCATAGAACGCTGGCATGTTTCCTGATATCAGGGAATCGATTGTGAGGAAACCAGTCACCGTAGGGGGGGCTACGATACTGGGGCTGAGCCTACCGATGCTGGGGGCTATGTTGAGCATGAATCCAAAGACGAGAAGGAATATTATCGCTACGACGAACGCGGGTACTGCGACGCCAACGTATGATAGCACCCTAACGACATTGTCAAACCAAGAATTTGCTCTTCTTCCTGCGAGCATCCCGATCGGTATAGCTAGCACCACGACCAAGATAGCTGAAAGAGTTATGAGTTCGAGGGTGGCGGGCAGGAACTCCAACACATCTGTCATCACGTCTCTCCTTGTCACAAGAGATTCACCCAAGCGACCACTGACAGCGTCTCTGACCCAGTAGAAGTACTGGATGTATAGCGGCTCGTTCAGGTGCAGCTGCTGCCTCAAGTTCTCAACGGCCCAATCCGGCGCCCTCGGACCGAGTGCTAGTCTCGCCGGGTCACCGGGGAGCACCCTTGCTATGACGAATATCAATATCGAGAGACCGAACAAAACGAATACGGTGTAAGAGAGCCTCTTGAGGATGAAGGTACTCATTCTCAATTGGAGTCCCACCTATTTGTTAGAACTTGCATATAAAAAAAGGAAAGCCGGGGCCGGACCCTTCGACCGGGTTCGGTCCCGAATGCTCTGGCGCTTTTTCCTTGTACTTTCTCTGTGGCTAGGGGGGAGATTTGTAGATTAGCCGAACAATTCGTGCTTCTTGGCTGCATCGAAGCCTATCAGCCGCACATCCCAGTTGTAGCCCAAGATTGGGTTGCTCTGCCCCTTGGCCGCATACCAATCCACGTACCCGGCGTAGTAGGCCCTTACCTCGCTCTGGTCGACGACGTATATGCTGAGGTACATGCTCATGAGTGTCTCTTGCGCTTTGATGTACTTCGCGAAACGTTCCGCTCTATCGACCGTGGCGACCGCATCGTCTAGCATCCTGTCGATCGCCGGATCTTTCAGCCACTCGTTCTGCTCCCAAGTCCCTGTCGACTTGGAGTGATACCGCTGAATCATTATCGACCCGGCTTCAGCGTAGGACGCTTCGACGAAGATGGTGACGATGTTAGGGGAGGTTTCCAGCTTGCCCATCTCGTCGACCACCGTCAACCATGGAACCTTTACTACTTGGACGCTTACTCCGATGTCTTTCATGTTGTCAGCAAACAGCAGCGCGACCTTCTCTTCGTCAGGAACTTCAGCTATCCAGTGGTAGACGATTGGGTACTTGTCAAGTTGGCCGAAGTACTTCGACTTCTTGAGAAAGTCCATCGCCTTCGCTAAGTCTCGCGTGTACAGCACTGCGTTTGGATCATGGCCAGGAAGCGCAGTTGGTACGGGGCCCGCGGCCTGATGGTATGAAGGCCAGATGTTCTTAGTGACGGTCTGATAGTCGAAGGCATACGTCACGGCTGCTCTGAAGTTGAGGTCGTCGGTTGGGGGCTTCTTGGTATTCATCATGAGATAGAATTCCGCCGAAGTGGGGAGGGTGACTATTGTCACTCCCGGCAGCTTTGACATCGCGTCAAGGGCCTCCGTCGATTGCCACCTGTCAGTTACGTCAAGCTGGCCGTTGCTGATCATTGTCTTGACTGTAGCTGCCGCGCTCGTTCCGACCATTTTGAACTGATCCGGTGCGTTCTTGTTGAACTCGCCCCAGTAATCCTTGAACCTCTCCATCACAACATAGGCCTCGAGTTTGACTTCCTTGAGCTTGTAGGGCCCTGAACCGGCGTCATTGGTCAGGAGCCACTTTGTTCCGTAGTCGCCGTTGTCACCGTATGGGCCCGGCTTCTGGAAGTTGGAGGTCACCAGCTTACTATTTAGAACATAGATCCTTACCATGAATGTGACGAATGGACCGATCGGTTTCTTCAGCGTGATCACAACGGTCTGGGCGTCAGGCGCAGAAACCTTGTCCACGTATGGAGTGAAGAGGTAAGAGTAGCCTTGACCCATCGCAAGCATCCTATTCAGAGAGAAAACCACGTCATCCGCTGTGAGCGGAGTCCCATCGTGGAACTTGACACCGGTTCTCAGCTTGAAAGTCCAAGTGAGGCCGTCCGAACTGGTTGACCAGTCAGTTGCGACACTGGGCTTGGCGTCTCCCGTCACCGGTGCAGGATAGACCAGCGAATCGTATAGGTTGACGAAGGCGCTGGAACTGGCTTCATCCGAGCCAATGGCAGGATCTAGGTTAGGCACGTTCGCGAACGAAGCGCTGAGAAGCGTAGGTCCTGCGGGTGCGGTAGTTGCGGGTGATGTCTGAACCTGGGTCGTCGCTGTTGTCGGTGCGGGGGGGCTAGGAGGTGGAGTCAGAGCATAATACGCTGCTCCGGCCACTACTACGATTATGATGACCACTGCTATCGCAATTTGAGAGCTTCTTTTCATTTTCAAATCAACTCCTAAAATTGTGAAGTGATCGGTTAGAGTTGCTGCGTTTATAAGACTTTGCACACGCCGTCAACGAAAAACAAGTCCCCACGGCCTATTTTGCGAGTTTCTAGTCGCAGCAGCGATCATTGCTCTCGGCAAATCTCTTCTATTCTTTGGCGAACGCGCTATCAGACAATTCAAGTCCTACTCGTAGCGGGCTAGCTGCGTGAAGCGGATATGCTCATCGGTGGGCATATCCTCGTCTTCCAAGCCAGTGGAGTCGGTTGCATAGCATTCCAAAATTGGCTCCTGTGGTTTCCGGCAGAATGGGAAGGCATATTCATACAGTCAAATCGACTCGAAAGGTAACCTTGGAGCACAATCTTCTTCACCGGCTCGTAGTCAGCGGACTCTTGGGGCAACGCGTAACCAAATCCCATAATTGCGATTCAGAACCCATCCGTACAGGGAGCTCAATTTCGTTCCATCAATGGCGATGGCGATAGCATCATAAGCCTTGATCCAGAGTACCCTAAACCTAGAAGCTCGAAGCGATTGAGAATGAAGAGGAACTTACGAATCATGTGGATTAATCCGGGCGGAAGTTCCGTTGATGACGCTCGTGTGAGAGGCGTCCTTGAGAACGTCAAGCGGCCCGACGTCGGATTGGATGTCGTACACCTAGCAGAGGGCCCCGACAACCTAGAGTATCACTACTACGAGTATCTAGTAACGGGACAGATTCTTGATCTGATTAGAAAAGCCGAGAGAGAGGGATATCAAGCAGCGGTGATAGGATGCTTTTACGATCCTGGTCTCAGAGAAGCCAGAGAACTCGTGAGAATTCCTGTGACCGCTCCCGCTGAGGCATCCATGCATGTTGCAGCTACTCTGGGGCACAAGTTCTCGATCATTGTAGGTAGAGGGAAATGGGTTCCCAAGATGGAAGACAATGTCAACAGGTACGGACTCGAGAGGAAACTCGCCTCATTCAGGATTCTGAACTTCACTGTTAAGAGGATGAGGAGAGAACGAGAGGGGTTAGAAAGGGCGGTAGCGCGAGAGGCGCGTTTGGCTGTTGAGGAAGACGGGGCTGAGGTAATTGTGCTCGGTTGCACTGTGGAAGCTGGATTTTCGAGACAACTCATGCGTCGTCTGAGAGTTCCGGTCATCGATCCAGTGATTACCTCATTCAAGTATGCCGAACTGCTGGCCGATCTCTACAGCAAACTCGGCCTATCTCACAGTAAGATCTTCGGATACGAGACGCCTCCCAAAGAAGAGGGCTGGCTGAAGTGACGCTGCCTTTGCGTAGGACGAGCTGACGGAAACGATCACGGGTTGAAAGTGAAGACCAGAGGCTGGGAATAGATATTGAACGACAGAGTGAGGAGGCTTAGAGAGAAAAGCCAAACTTGCAAGGCCTCCGTTTCTTCGGAAAGAGCAGAGCTGATTACGGAATTTCATGCGCGGGCTCGCGGCGTCTCGGCCCCGGTCCGGAGGGCGTTGGCTTTCAGGCACCTGATGGAGAACAAGGCAATTTGCATCAATGATGATGAGTTGATCGTTGGAGAAAGAGGACCTGCTCCGAAGGCCGCCCCGACCTACCCTGAACTGTGCTGTCACAGCCTTCAAGACCTGGACATTCTCAACAATCGGGAAAAGGTACCTTTCGTCGTCAGCGATCGAGTTCGCGAGCTCTACGAGAAGAAGATCATTCCCTTCTGGCAGGGTCAATCGATGCGTGACATGATCTTCCAAGAGGTGTCAGACGAGTGGAAGGCCGCATACAGCGCAGGGATCTTCACCGAATTCATGGAGCAACGGGCCCCGGGTCACACTGTGCTTGGTCACAAGATCTACCGCCAAGGGTTTCTCGATCTCAAAGCTGAGATTGAGAAGAGCTCTCAGAGCCTCGACTACCTCAACGATCCTGAAGCTTGGGATAAGTACGAAGAACTGAAAGCAATGTCGATCTGTGCTGATGCTATCATCAGATTCGCTGATCGACACGCTGAGAAGGCCAGAGAGATCGCCGAACATGAGACAGACCCTGATCGCAGGAAAGAGTTGGAGAAGATAGCGGATGTCTGTTCCCGTGTCCCGAAATATGCGCCGCGAGATTTCTGGGAAGCCCTGCAGGCTTACTGGTTTGTCCACCTGGGTGTCATCACCGAGCTGAATACCTGGGATTCGTTCTCCCCTGGACGTCTGGACCAGCACCTGTATCCCTTCTACAAGAAGGGGTTGGAAGACGGGACACTCAGCCCTGAAAAGGCGAAAGAACTCCTAGAATCCTTCTGGGTGAAGTTCAACAATCATCCCGCTCCGCCGAAAGTCGGTGTAACTGCAGCGGAGAGCGGCACCTACAACGATTTTGCCGCCATTGATCTCGGAGGCCTCAAGCCTGATGGTTCAGACGGAGTGAACGAACTGACCTACCTAACTCTTGACGTCATCGATGAGATGAAACTCATCCAACCCACATCCAATATCCAGCTCTCCAAGAGGAGCCCGGACCGTTTCCTGAAAAGGGCGATCGAAATTGTCCGAGAGGGATGGGGACAACCTTCCATCTTCAATGCGGACTTAGTCGTGGAGGAACTGGTCCGCCAGGGAAAATCAATTGAAGACGCCCGAGCCGGCGGCACGAGCGGTTGCGTGGAAACGGGCTGCTTCGGCAAAGAGGCATACATTCTCACAGGATACTTCAACCTGCCAAAGGTGCTAGAAGTCGCATTGAACAACGGCATCGATCCCCGTACCGGTAGTAGGATCGGTCCGGAGACGGGAGATCCTACCCAGTTCGGATCATTCGAGGAATTCTTTGACGCTTTCAAGAAGCAGCTCAAGCACTTTGTTGATATCAAGATCAAAGGCAGCAACATCGTAGAGAGACTATACGCCAATTACATGCCAGCTCCATTCCTTTCCGTACTCATCGATGACTGCATAGAGTGCGGCAAGGATTACAATGACGGAGGCGCCCGCTACAACTCATCCTATATCATGGGTGTGGGACTCGGCAGCTTGACGGATAGCCTGGTCGCGGTCAAGTATCATGTGTTCGACAAGAAGGACTTGCCCATGGCAGAGTTGCTTCAGGCGCTGAAGGACAATTTCAAGGGGCACGAAAAGACTCGCCTCATGCTATGGAACAAGACGCCAAAGTATGGCAACGACGACGACTATGCCGACAGTTTGCTAGAAGTCTCATTCGATGCTTTCCATGATGAAATCAACGGCAGGAAGAATACCAGGGGCGGGCTCTATCGAGTTAACTTTCTTTCGACAACCTGCCATGTCTATTTTGGCTCGGTGACAGGAGCCACTGCTGACGGAAGGAGAGCAGGTGAGCCTGTTTCGGAGGGCATCTCACCTGTACAAGGTGCGGATCAACGTGGCCCGACAGCTGTAGTCAAGTCAGTGGCCAAAATGGATCACGTACGGACCGGCGGAACGCTACTCAACCAGAAATTCACTCCAATGCTACTAGAGGGAGAAGAAGGCATTGAGAAGCTGTCCCACTTGGTGCGGACCTTCTTCAAGTTGGACGGCCACCATATTCAATTCAATGTGATTACTGCTGAGACTCTCCGCGCCGCTCAAGCTAACCCGGAGAAGTACAGAGACCTCATCGTCCGAGTCGCCGGTTACAGCGACTACTTCCGTGATCTCAGCAAGACGTTGCAGGATGAAATCATAGCCCGCACCGAGCACAAGTCCTACTAGTATCTTGAGTGACCAAGAAGCTCTGCGGCCACTCCGGCCATCACCCTGACGGTCGATTCAGTTGAGCCTGTCTGTAACTCTCATCCTCGAGCGACAAGAATGGTGTCGTGGATCGGCATACAAGCCACTCACAACAGATGGGCGAATGATGAGCGAAAGCGTGGAACTGACTCGAACGGAACCGTGTAGCTCATTCCGCATACGCTGCAGACAATAACGTGTCGTTGCTTTCTCGAGTTGAGAACGTTGTGACTAGAACATTAGCGCGAAGGTTTGGTGCGGGGGGAGGGATTTGAACCCTTTCGTTCGGAATCCAGCGTTGCATGATTCCAAATCTCGAACCCCTACGGGACAGGAGCCTCTGGACGAAGCTTTCTGGCCTCTCAGTCCTGCGCCTTTGACCTGGCTGGGCGACCCCCGCATCAAGAGGCGATGATGACTTAGGCTGATTTAATGGTTGCCCGAGAGTTTGCGCCGCGCTTCGGCTAGTCTCAAAGAGATATAGCCGTACGGGGCCGCTTTTCAAGATTGGTTGGGTTTCGTCGAATGTCACTCGCGAACAAGGTGGCGGTTGTCACAGGAGCGTCACGAGGGATTGGAAGAGCGATCGCGCTTGAGATGGCCCGGGAAGGCGCAGATGTTGTCATCAACTACGCGCGTTCAGAGGAGAAAGCGAATGAGGTCGCTCGCGGCGTTGAGGCGCTAGGCCGGAAAGCGCTGGTCGTGCAGGCTGATGTTTCGAACCCTGGGGAAGTTGAAGCTATGCGGAAACAGGTCATCAAAGACACTGGCGGTGTTGGAATCTTGGTCAACAACGCTGGCGTGCATCATCACCTCAAGTCTTGGGAGATGGATGAGGCCGAGTGGAGGCGCGTGCTGGGGGTGAACCTTGACGGCGTATTTCTGTGCAGTAAAGCGTTCAGCCCTGAGATGCGGCAGAAGAAGTGGGGACGCATCATCAACATATCCTCGATCATAGCGCTCATCGGAACCGATCACGAGGCACACTACGGAGCATCGAAAGCCGCCGTGCTTGGGCTGACGAAGTCACTCGCTTTAGAGTTGGCGGGCTACAACATCACGGTCAACGCGATCGCGCCTGGATTGATCGAGACCGACATGACGGCGGGCGCAACCGCCGAAGAAAGGAAGAAGTCTTTGGAACTGATCCCGCTTGGCAGGATTGGCAGGCCCGTAGATATTGCCAATGCTGCTGTGTTCCTTGCGTCAGACCGAGCCAGCTTCATCACAGGACAGACGATACACGTCAACGGCGGAGAAGCCATGTTCTAGATAGGACGCATTTCTAGACTACTGCCAGCCACTCAATGAAGGGATCAATGATTCTTCTCAACCCAGGAGAATTTACGCTGTAGCGTCTTTGAGTAGTAGAGTCTCCAGTCAAAGTCGACTTTCCTACCCCAGCGATAGTAGAGTCGCGGGTCGATGTAGCTTCTCAGAGACGTGCCTAGATTGTAGTCTCGTGTCGCCTTCAGCGTCTTTATCCTCAACTTCAAGGCCTTGACCGCTTCTGCGGACTTCTTCGTCTTCCTAGCCTGAAGCAGCTTGAGCCGCTCAACCTTCTTCGCGAGCGAATTCTCCCAGTTCTTAGGAAGCTTTCGCTTATGGTTGCAGACGACCGCAGCCTCCAAGTTTGCCAAAGTGGCCACGTTCTTCTTAAGATACTCAGGATCTTCTCTACTGACTTTCGCAGTCTTGAGATACTGGCCCACGACCTTAGATGCATGGTATGTTCTGAAAGCCTTGGCGGAGAGACCAGGTACGACTTCGCTAAGGAACTCGCTGACGTTGTCGGATCTGACTCCTTCGAAGACGGAGGAGCGCGCTCCGTTCATGAACTCTGTGATGTTCGTGACGACCTGCGGTGGCAACTCGACTTCTTTGCACCACCGTACGGCATCCTTTCCAAGGAAGTCGAAGACAACGCGTCCACCCTCGCGGATCTTGACATGTTCAGGCCTTAATGTCGTGGCCCCGACGGTGTCCGCTTCATCCTTGTCTTTCTCATCGCCGACCCTCAGCTTCAGGGTGTCGATGAGGTAGGCGACCGTTGCGATCTTACGCCGCCTGAGGTCAGTAGCTGTAAGGTTGGCCAAGATGTGAGCGCGTAAATCGTTGATCCTGTGGTCAAGCGCGTTCGCCTTGTCATACTTCTCGATCTCGCGCTCCTGCTTTACCGACGAGGAGTCTGCCAGCCAGATATACTTCTCTTCCTTGCGTAGCTTGTCATCCCACTTTGCAACCCACATTGACTCGGGCTGCCAGACCACTTCTTTCCAGTTGCCCGGAGGTCGCGGTGCGTCCGGAGAAAGATTCAGAGTCACATCTGTCTCGGATGGACCCTGCTTCCATTTGCCTCTGAGCGGGTGCTTGCCGCGGCCCATGAAGATGCAGGACGGCTCGGCCATGTAGTTGCCGAGGTCGACCTTTTCCCCGTCCACGATCGCCTGCCCGTACTTTGCTTTGTTCGCTTCCCTAGCTGCCTTGCGCTGAGCCGCGATCCGCTTTTTCTCATCTTTCCCCATCGTAAGTTTCTTTGCCCTCTCATCCTCAACGTACCTCACGATCTCGGAGAAGTCAAAGTCCTTGCGTTCGAGCGCACGGTTCAGCCCGAGCGCCTTGCAAAAGTCTGCGAAGAAGTTCTTGACGAAGACGGGGTCTTCCGCGTACTCCGTTCCGAGCTTCCTTACCCACGCGACAGCCATCTCTTCTTGCTGGGGAGTAAGAGCGATGAGTTTCCCTTGTACCGTGATCTTGAAGCCTTTCGGCTCATATCTCGGAAAGAGTATCCCGTTGTGTACCAGTTGTTTCATAGCCCTCAACTCGCCGGCGCAGGTTGCCTGTCTGGGACGCGCGATTCGCGTCGTATTTTCGCCTTTAGCCTTCGGTCCTACGAACGCGAGTGGGTCATTAAAACTCATCCCCGTGGTTCAGACAGAGCTTCGATCTAGATGACATATCGTAGCAGAACGTAGAAAGGGATAATTCACAAAAAGCCAGACCCTAATAACCCGCTCGAAGCGTCTGTTGTCTTACCTAGGCTCCACCCTTGCGTTCTCCACGACTGCATCGAGCGCGGCAAGATGTTGACCTAGGTCGTACTTCCATCCGACCTTGTTCTCGAACAGCTCAGCCGATATGGTTTGAGACTGTATTTCAGGCCTGAGCCTGATCGCTGAATAGTCGCTCACCGATCCAGACCTTGCAAGCTTTGATAGCATCGCAAAAAGAGACCCGGTTTCACTGCGCGGGGTGTAGGTTCTCAGGCTGAGTTTCCTTTCGCCCAAGACTTTTACCACGCGGAGAACCGGAAACATCTCCTCAGTAACTCCAAAGAAGGCGCTCATGCTTTCCTCATCCTCAAAGCTGACGAGAACTTCATACATGTCTGAGAGCTCAGGAGGGTAGGGCAACACGTTGATCACGAAATCCTTCACAAGACCTCGCCGAACAATCCTTCGGTCGTAGCGGTATTTGACGGCTTGAAGCGTGACTCCGACAAACTTTGCCATTTCAGAGAACTTCGCTCGAGCATTTATCTCGAGTTCAACCAGAATCAACAGATCCGACTTGTCCGCCTCCATCGAATAATGCGACGGATCACGAATCTCTTTCAGACGCTTCTTCTCATTTGCCGAATCGGTCCAAGTATCCCACGTGAACATCCAAGCGCGCGTTCTCGGCTCATACAACTCGAAGTTTGGAAAACCATAGTGGTAGTCTGACACCCACGCTATTTCGTACTTCCGAACAAGCCCTCGCCGCTGAGTCTCAGCCAGATACTTCTCGAACTCTTGATCCCGCCCGACGGGAATGGCGTGGAGCGCGTAGTGAGTGAATCCTCCTTCACATCTTGTGATCGTCTTCCAGTAGTTCGGAACTGCAAGAGCCTCGGTCACAAAGTCTTCAAGACCTGGGGTTGATTCGACGATAGTGATGCACTTTCGAAGCCCAAGCTTCGAGTGGTCTGGGTTTTGCGATCGGAGGACTCCCAGCTGTTTCTCGAGCTTCCGCGTGCGGTCGTACACGCTCGTAGCCGGCAGCCCAGCAGCCCTAGCAACTTCCAGGAGGTTACGGGGACCGACCTTGTGCATGTGCTTGATGATGCGGATGTTTGTGTCATCGAGAGCGTACATGAAGTTGCTCATTAGATGGAGGCGTTGCTCGACGGAAAGCCTGTCAATGGCGCCAGACATTGGCATATCGAACACCGCCATCCTAGTTACCACTCCTTGATTTAACGACTCTTACGCAAGTTTTGAGGGAAGTTTAGCCCCAAGGCCCGCCGCCGTTCGCCCAGCCCACGCGCTAGCACCTCGCGTGTCTATTTCGACAGGAGTTGATTTTATAATTTACGGGAGCCTGTGCACGGCGGTGTAAATGCTTAAGAAGCCCAAGGCGACGGTTCGACACGGAGAGTGTCAGGACCATCCCTCGCCCTCGCACGGCTCACTCTCAACCAAGCGGAGCGCTTTCGTCGGTGGAAACAACCGCGTCCAAGGGAGCGTACTCGATAGCCGAAAACGTGTTCGACACGTTGCTACGCGACTCTGTAGTCGAAACATTCAACGGGACTCTTGGCAAGATCGCAGGTCAGGCCCTCGTAGATGCGGTGAAAAGGCACACATCCTCAGACATGGAGCATGTCCTCGAGAAACCCGAGCTCATAGATCAAGCCTTGATCGCCCACTTGGGCATCGCCGCGCAGGTGCTGGAGCGGAGGATCCTAAAGACACTAGTGGGCAAGACCGGAGCCGGCACAGCGCCGCAGGGCACTGACCGTTTCTCTTTTGCCTCCGAGGTTGAGAAGAATAGGGAGCAGTTTCTGAAGCGCAAGGCGGCGGGCGGGCAGCCCCACACACTGGAATAGAGTGGAAACTGCCAGGTCGACGTCAAGGCTCCTTACTGCAAGCCAGCGCGGGCCCATAAGACGAGTACAAGTCAAATTGCTGTGCTTTCCCAGTCAGGAGAGAAAGGCAAAAACAGTCTCAGCGTAAAGAGTCCACTCGACCGTATCGGGTCTAATGCGAAAGAAAGAGAAAGCTCACGGAGGTATGATCGTCTTCTCGCGTATCCGAGAGAGAATGATGATCCCCTTAGTCTTCTTGGGGTTGGCTCTCTTTGTTGTGAATCTCGGGTTTGGCATGTTCGCTCCCATTTTACCGCAGTACGCAGCTAGACTGGGAATCGACACGACAGCTCTCGGATTCGCCTACTCGCTCTATAACATAGCACTGATAGTCTGCCTGATCCCCGGGGGCGTCATGGCGGACAGGCTAGGCCGCGTGAGGACAATCGTGCTCGGCCTCGTATTGTTCGCTCTCTCGTCGCTAATGTTGGTCTTCGTCAAGGATCTGCCACAGTTCGCCTTGGCGCGGATCATCGAGGGCATCGGCTCAGCTCTGGCGATTCCAGCCGTCTTCGCACTCACAGCTGATCTGGCACCTCCTGAACGGAGAGGAAGCGGAATGGGTTTCACGTCTACAATGGAGAACATTGGGGGCCTCGCAAGCCCGACCATGGGCGGCATGATCGCGCAGACCGCGGGTCTGGCGTTTCCTTTCTATGTCGCGTCTGTCATGGGTATCCTGTCAGGCGCTCTTGTTCTTCCAATCAAGGATAGAACACTGCAGTCTCGATCCTCGTCAGAGTCTTCCCCTCTTGCAATTTTCATGTCGCTACGCCGAAACGCCGCGCAGAACACAAGTCTGCTTGTGCTATGTTTCAGAGGATTCATAATAGGCATCACGCAGGGCCTCTACGTGCTCGTCTTCGTGTTGTTCATGGCTTTCGAGTTGGGTATGCAACCTGCAGAGGTCGGATTCTCTTTCAGCCTCGTCACCGCCTCGACGCTCGCCTTCACATTCGTGGCGGGCCATCTTTCCGACCGTTTTGGGAGGAAGCCCTTCGTAATCTTGGGCGGAATCATAATCGGGCTGGGAGTTCTTGCTCTTCCTTTCACGATTTCCGCACCGCAAGTCTACATAGTCGCCACGTTCCTTGGCTTAGGGATCGCTTTGAACAATGCGCCGATCTACGCACTGCTTGCTGACTGCGTTATGTCTGAGATCCGGGCGAAGGTAATGGGAGGCTATGAGGTGATCGTGGGGCTCGGGCGGGCGCTTGGAGTGATAGTTCTTGCGGCATTGTACGCGATGTCACCGCCGACGCCGTTCCATCTCTCAGGAATGCTCATGTTCATCACCGTCGGTCTAGTTGCACTCTTTGTCACAGAACCACGAAACACAACAGAGTTGCCGGATCCTGTGAACCGAACTCTTCGACGTGAAATCACATCTTAAATTGGAGACCAACCCCGACGGAGTTACGTGCCCACGCCTCGACATGTCATTTGGACTAGGGACGTCTACCTGCAAAGTCGTGGGGAATGATTCAGGATAGATAGCATACGGAGCACCACGCCAGTGAGCTAGATCTTAAAGAGAGACGACTCGTGTTTACGATTTGATGTGCCTCGGTAGCTCAGCTGGTAGATGCCGGAGTCAGCCAGGAGCACCCGCCTCGTAAGCGGGAGGTCGCGGGATCGAAGCCCGCCCGAGGCTCCACTTTCTGCTTCTCGCTCTTTTGCAGTATGCGGAAACTAAGCGAATCCAAGCATTCAAGATCATGAACAACCATCCACTGGTGGAAGGTTCTGGAAAATGGCTGGGGAAGCTCCACTCGGCGAGCGCAGGGTCATCGATCTGATCGTTGAAAGGCTTCACAAGATGCCTCGCATGCCCATACCTTTCGGTGATGATGTCTCGGGGATGGACATCGGAGGCGGCAGACTCGCCATTCTGAAGTGTGACATGCTGGTTGGCAGAACTGACGTTCCGAAAGGCATGACCCTGAAGCAGGCGGCGAGAAAGGCCGTCGTGATGAACGTCAGTGATTTGGCTTCGAAAGGCGTTCAGCCCCGCGCCGTGATGGTTTCGCTCGGTCTTCCAAGAACGACCACAAATCGAGATGTTGAGGAGATCGCAGAGGGGCTCGACGAAGGAGCGCGGGAATACGGGGCGTATGTAATCGGAGGGGACACGAACGAGTGCGATGACCTCGTGATCGCTTGCTACCTGTTCGGGATCGCCGAGCGAGATCTAATAGTTCGGAGAAGCGGAGCAAGGCCCGGGGACTTGGTGGCGGTCACTGGAGAGTTCGGTAGCAGCTTAGCCGGGCTCAAGGCTCTTTCATCCACTAGGGAGATACCACCATCGTTGAGGATGAAACTGTTGAGGAGCGTCTACGAGCCCAAGGCACGTCTCAAGGAGGGAATTGCGCTTGCAAGTACTCGAGCACTGACAGCGGCGATGGACTCGAGCGACGGATTAGCGTGGAGCCTTCACGAGATCGCCCGGGCAAGTTCCGTAGGCATGGAGCTAGACAACCTACGAATCTCAAATGAGGCTGTGGGGTATGCTCGACTGAGTGGCCTTGATCCTGTTCACTTGGCGCTATACGGAGGGGAAGAGTTCGAACTCGTCGTATGTCTGAAAAAGAACTCGGCGACCAGAGCACTGAACGCTGTGAGGTCTCTGCACGTCATCGGCCGAGTCACATCGCACGCAGGCATCGTTGCGCTTTCACAACACGGAAGGCGAACACTCCTCAAGCCCGCGGGATGGGAACACCTAACATCGACCACCTTCTGAAATTTACGAGTTCAAACTCAGTGCCGAAGGGTAGAATCGGGTCTTCGAGGCGGAATTCGATTCTGGAAAAAAAATTGAAATCTAGCGGATCTGACTCTTCGACATGAGACCTTGCTCCAAACTACTCGCCCTTTGTCTGTAGAACCGTCTCTTGATCACCTCAACCAATCCGAGATAGAGAACGACCAGTCCCGCGAGGACGGCATAGAACGTCAACGGCAGTCTTACAAAACCGAAGAGCCGCCCCAATGGTGTGAATGGCACTACTAGCGCGAGACCGACGACGCCCAGACTGCTCAAGAGCAGAAACCTGCTTGGTCGGCTTCTATAGAACGGCGTTCTCCGCGTCCTTATCAAGAAGATGGCCAAGGTTTGGGTGGCCAAAGACTCCAGAAACCAAGCCGTCTGGAACATTGATTCAGCCGCGTGGAAAACGCTCAGCATAATGAAAAAGGTCAGGAAGTCGAAGACTGAACTTATCGGGCCGAATATCAGCATGAACCTTCTCACGAACGAAGTGTCCCACCTTCTTGGTTTCTCAACATATTCCACATCAACATTGTCAGTCGGAATTGGCAATTCCGAGACATCGTACAGGAGGTTGTTGAGGAGTATCTGTGTGGGCAGCATGGGTAGGAACGGCAGGAAGAGTGAAGCTGCTGCGACACTGAACATGTTGCCAAAGTTGGAACTTGTTCCCATCATGACGTACTTCATCGTGTTGCCGAAGGTCTTCCGACCTTCTAGGACGCCCTGTCCGAGCACCGTCAAGTCCTTGCGCAGAAGTATGATGTCCGCGGACTCTTTTGCCACATCAACCGCATTGTCGACGGATATTCCCACATCGGACGTTTTCATTGAAGGGGCGTCGTTGATGCCGTCTCCAAGAAAACCAACCACATGACCGTTGCCTCTCAACGCAGACATTATTCGGTCTTTTTGACCGGGAGCCACTCTTGCGAAGATGTTTGCTTTCTCGACAACTCTAGCCAAAGCGTCATCCTGCAGCTCGGCGATTTCGCTACCAAGAACCACATCTTTGATCTCGAAACCCAATCTTTCGCATACGGTCTTTGTCACTACATCGCTATCCCCGGTAAGAATC